>OMKS01000673.1_pt1 | contig 31440 bp, 26 predicted proteins | sample 1674721 | NCBI WGS metagenome assembly OMKS01 (sample SAMN06264996, study PRJEB25208) | sediment metagenome | isolation source: hot spring sediment | place: USA: California | collected 2014-09-02 | reverse complement strand
TCGCCGTTTGTTGGCATCTGAAAGCGTACTTCTCCTGGGGATATGATTGAGCTGAAAATGTTTGGTTTTACCGGATAATCCGAGCATGGCTCCGCTTACCTCGCGTAAGGATGCGCATTTGGCAAACGAGCAGAACAGCATGCTTATCAGGTGGTCCTTAGTCTTGAATTTCTTTACGTATCGATCGGAATCGAACTTTTTCGTGCTGGAGGTGATGATTCTGGGGTCAATTAAAGAAATCAGCTGTCCGAAAACCGAGATGCCAAAAAAATGTGTACTTTTATCCATAGCAGTTAAATGTTGGTGATAAAACAAAACTACTAGAAAGAGCTGGGAGTTCCTTATGGGCTCCCTTCTCTTATATTTTTATCGGACAATAATGATAATAAATATTTGTCAGTTTTCGACTTAACTAAAAAATCCTTAGTTTTGAGAAAACCATAAAACCAATTCTATGAGGAAGTTAATACTACTTGCTGCAATTCTGTTTACCGTTACGGAATTATTTGCCCAGCAAACCAGCGATGCCAAAAACGCTGAAAAATTAAAATCGGGTTGGAACGTTGGAGGGTTACCCGTAGTAGCCTACGATACCGACCTGGGCTTTGAGTATGGCGCCTTGGTGAATCTGTTCCACTATGGCGATGGAACCATTTACCCCAAGTACAAGCATAATATTTATGCAGAGGTTTCCCGTTTTACAAAGGGCAGCGGAATAAACCGTTTGTTTTACGATTCAAAATATGTTATTCCTGGACTCAGGGTAACTGCCGATCTTTCGTATTTAACTGACAAGATGTATGATTTTTACGGTTTTAACGGTTACGAGTCGGTTTTTAACATAGATTGGTCAGATGATGAGAGTGCTGATTACCGCAGCCGGGCATTCTATAAGTACGATAGGAAATTGCTAAGGTTTACAACTGACTTGCAAGGGAAGCTTAAAAACGAAAAGTTTGGGTGGGTTGCCGGTATAGGCTTGTATGATTTTAAAATTGATACGGTTGATGTTGACAAGCTGAATAGAGGAAAAGATGAAGCCGATAGGCTTCCCTATGTGGGAGGTGGGCTTTACCAGCGCTACATTAACTGGGGATTGATTGGTGACGATGAAAAGAATGGTGGATTTGTTACCTACCTGAAGGTTGGTGCGGTTTACGATACCCGCGATAACGAACCCAATCCTATGAGAGGGATGTGGGCTGAGGCTGTTATTACCTATGCCCCCTGGTTTTTAGGCATTGGAAGTAGCTACCAGCATGCAAAGCTGAGTATTATCCACCGCCAGTATTTCACACTAGTTCCCGAGAGGCTATCTTTTGTTTACAGGCTGGGTTATCAGGGCACGCTCTTTGGCACATGCCCTTTCTACCTGCAACCTAACATGACCACAATTTTCCTGAGGGGTGCAACCAACGAGGGACTTGGAGGAGCAAAGAGCCTAAGAGGTATTATTCGTAACCGCGTGGTTGGTGACGGAATTGCCTACGGCAACTTTGAAATGCGCTGGAAGTTCGCTCGCTTCCATTTCATCAATCAAAACTTTTACCTTTCGCTTAACGCTTTTGTCGATGGTGGACAGGTAGTTAAAAAGGTTGATATAGAGGTTCCAACTATTAACGAGTTCGGGTATAGTCATACCGATTACTTTAGTAATGAGAAGGAAAAGTTACACACCAGCTGGGGGCTTGGCCTTCGCATAGTTATGAACCAGAACTTTGTAATTGCAGTTGACCATGGTAGAGCAATGTCAAAGGATGATGGATTGTCAGGAACCTATATTGGGCTTAACTTTTTATTCTAGTTCCCTACTGAAAGTTTAAAGCCGGCTTAAAGCCGGCTTTTTTATTGAAAGGTTTTTAGTAACTCGCCTATAGCAAATCCAAGGTAATTCCCCACGGCATAGCCAATAATTCCAATCGTTATCCCCGATAGAATTACTTTTCGATTGTTAATTGCTGCAGCAACAACCGGAACAAATGGAGGCGAACAAATTAGTGCTGTGGAGGTAATAATGGTGGTATCGGCATCAACCTTAAATATCTTTCCTAAAACAACCTGAAGGAATATCGAACCAAATACTGCAAGGGTGATATATCCAAATAACCCGGGTGTTAAGCCAGCAAACCGGCTTATATCGGCCATGGAAGCTACAACCACGCTAAATATCAGTATGAGGTACATGCCCGATTCATAGGTTTTTTTAATGGTGTTTATCTTTTTAAAAGTTGAAGCTACAATGCTTAATGTGGTAATGGTAAGTATTACAACCACAACCTGGCTATTTTTAGGCACCAGCAGCGATAAACCTCCAGCAATGGCGAAAATAAGAATAGCTAAACCGTATGCTTTTAGCAAGGGGTAAAATATTTCACGCTTGAAAATTCCCCAGAATGGGTCGCTACCGTTTGTGTACTCAACTTCCTCAAGGCTGTCATTCTTAAAAGCAGGCAAGAAAAGCGAAAAGAATTTTTTCCCAACAGTCATTAAAAAAGCAAGGAATATTGTGGAAATTATCATGTCGTAGGTATGGGTAAGAATATAAACATCGGGGTCAACATTTAGCATCATTTTAAGCGAAGCCAGGTTGGGAGTTCCCCCTGTGTAAACGCCAATGAGCATTCCGCCTACTTTCCATAAATCAACCATCCCCTTGCCCATGAAAATAAAGTAACCGGCAATCACAATTGTAACTATCGATGTGATTCCGATTAATAGCGATACCGTGGTTTTTCCTGCCATGCTTTTCCATTGCTTCAGGTTTGAGGAGAAGAGCAATAAAGGAATGGCAAGCGGAATAGTTATGGTAGTTAAGGTATCCTGAATCCCTCCGGCCCATTCGGGTAAAATCCCAATGTTACCCATTATTAACCCTACCAAGTATGCAATGAATACAGCCCCCAATTTGTTGACAAAAGGAAACCTGTGGCATAGGTGAAGTATAACAAACGGAATTAATAAGTAGAATAAAACTAGTAAAATTTGACCCATTGTAAATTGATTTTAAAACTGGCAGTAAGTATAACTATTTTTTAAAAACTGTTGATAATTAAATACAAACTTTCAGATTGCATAATTAACATTTTTTAATTAACTTGGCTTGATTTTTTATATAGTTAAGAATAAAGATGCAGAAAATGAGGTTGTTTTGCTTTTCGGCGTTGCTAATTCTTTTTGCAACCACTACTCAGGCAAAGGGTCAAACCCCTGTTTCCAACTATAACAAAGACCTTGCCGACTCCCTTGGAGTCGATGAGCATGGCATGAAGTGGTATGTGATGGTTATGCTTAAGACTGGTACAAAACAGATAAAAAGTCGCGATTCGCTCCAGTGGCTATATAAGGGCCATGTTGACGCAATAAATGAGATGACAAGCCGCGGAACTCTTATTGTTACTAGGCCAATGGGTAAGAATGATAAAAACTTCAGGAGTTTTTTCATACTTAACACCAGCAAAACCGATGAGGCGCAAAAGTTGATGAACGATAATCCTGCAGTGAAATTCGGATTGTTCGATGCGGAGTATTTCTTTTGGTATGGCCCCGCTGCTTTGCCTACATACAAGCGTTTTCAACCCATGGTTGAGGTTAAAAAGCCTTAGGGTAAAATTAGGGCTAAAGCATCACCTTTACTTCTTAAGTTACACTCGTCCAGTATTGCCGGTGCAGTAAACAGGGTATCCTGCTCATCCGTAATAGCTTGACCCTTAACCAGAATACAAGCGGAACCTGAAAAAAGGTGTTTTTCCCCTCTGCTTAGTTCAAATAGCTCGGCATTTCGGATAAGGGTTCTCAGTTTACGGATCGAAAGTTCGCTAAATTTTTCGTTTTGTTTAAGAAGTTCCAAAGCAATATCGGCGGAAGCACATAATGTCAGCAATCGTTTTGTTTCAGGGAACTTGCTGGTAAGCAGCTTTATGGTTGAAGTGTTAATTTTGATCAGTGTAACTGGGGTCTCAGCGGTAAAGGTGTAACGTAGCCTTGATGATAAGAGCCACTCGTATGCCCCAAAAACATCCGAAATTTCCTTTACACCAGTAAGAGTATCGGATTCATAGTAGTTTGCCGTGCCATTGATGATTATAAAAATACCATCGGGCTCGGAGCCCTGTTTGGCAATGACGCTCCCTTCAGGGTAAATTTTTAGCAGTCCTTTGCTGATAAGGAATTGCTGGGCATCTTTGGATAGATTTTTTAAGCCAGGAGTATTCCTTAAAGCAGCAGCTACCTTTAACTCAGTATTTTCTTTCAGTGAGGTGTCAATTAGCTGTTTCATTGAGGCGTGGATGTATGCCTGTATTCGTTCCACTTCATCGGGCTCCAGGCGTCCTTGTTTCTTTAAACGCTCTAACATTTCCTCCTGTTGGTTTAGAAGTGAGCGCGAGGCAAGTAAGGTTTCAATACTCCGGCATATATCTGGGTATTTCTCACGTAGATTTCGGAGGAAGGTTTGCCCGGTAATGCGATTCTCGTTTAGTTCGTCCTCAAGGGCGCTAAGCAGTTCAGTTTCTTTTGACGATTCAGCCCCCCCTATAGAGAAGCCAATAATTAGGCTTGAAAGCGATTTTTGGTTCTCTTCCTGAGCAGCTACAAAGGTTCTGGCGCAATCGTAACTCAATGCCAACCGGTTTAGGAATTTACGTTTCCAAATTCTACCAACTAACGGGAGATTCTGAAGCTTAGCTATTGTCTTGGGTGTAGTCCAAATATTTTCGATATTCTGACGAGTTGAAAGGGGAATTTTTCCGCCATAATCGAGCAGGGCATCAATTTGGTCGGAGAGTAGGTTTACCCCTTCGGAGCTAAGCATGCCCATGCTGAATTGTCGCCAATAACTCTCCTTCTCTTTCTGCAGCAGACGTTTACGGGTTTCTGCAATGGTATCCTCCAAATTAAAGTGTTGAGGTTTTTCCTCCACCGAATCCACATCAATAAGGAAACTTGATACCTTGTCCCAATCGGCACCCGACATGTATCGATTTTCTTTGAGCTTTTCAATTTCTTTTTCACCACTGAGTCTTATTTGTTGTAGCGATTGCATCATAAGGCCTGCCTTAATATCGCCAATCTTGGAGAGGCCAAACTTATCAATAAGCCATCGTACCGTTGTGGCGTTTATAAGTGAAGTCAGAATAACAATACCGGCAGTTAGGGAGAGTAACTGGTTTCGGGGTTCTAAAGGAATTCGGCTATCGATGGCAACAATTAGCGTTAAGGCAAGCGCTACAGCGCCCCTTAGGCCACCCCACCATAGTACAATTGAATCTTTAAAGGCTATACCATAACCAATTCGGCGCATCAGGGGGTAGAAAACGTAGATGGTTCCCAGGCGTGCAATATGAATGGTTATATAGACCAGTAGCAAAACTTTCAGGTCGCTTATGGTGTAGTTAACCTGCTGTGCAATTACTACACCAACAATTATAAAAATAAGGGTGTTGGCAATAAATGCTGCCAGCTCCCAGAACTCGTGAAGGAAGTGAGTAACCTCAGGGCTAACTTTTGTTTTACCTGGCCCTGCCATGGATATACCCAACGTTACCACAGCAATAACACCCGAAACGTGTAACACCGATTCGGCAAGGTAAAACGACAGGTATGCAGCTCCAATCACTACAGTAATCTCTATTAACGCATCGTTAAATACTTTCTTAAGCCACGAAAGTATTCCCCAACCGATGACTGCCCCCACAAGCACCCCGCCTAACGAAACCCTCAAAAAATTAACAAACGCATTACCACCTGCTGCTTCGCCTGTAATTAGTCCGAAAATGGTCATAAATATAACGATTGCAGTGCCATCGTTAAGCATCGACTCGCTTTCGGTTATGGTCGATAGCCGTTTGCTTGCGCCAACCTCTTTCAGTATAGCAACCACTGCCACGGGGTCGGTTGCGCTAATTATTGTTCCAAATAGGAAAGCAAGAAGGAATGTCCATTCATTTAAACCAATACCCAATGATTTAATGAGCAACAAGGCAAAGGCAGTGATAGCGATTGCAACCAAAATTCCAGGTACTGCAAGGATAAGGGCATTTGCCAACGATTTCTTAAAAGTGTGGATATGCAACGCATATGCAGCTTCAAATATCAGGGTGGGTAAAAAAAGGTACAGAATTAAGTGCGGGTCGATATTCCCTGCCCATTGAACGGCTTGCCCAACCATATCCAAACCTATGGTTTGCATGATATCAAACCGCGTTAGTATACCAAGAGTAAGTCCAATGATTAAAAGAATGATTGTATAGGGTAATGGTACTTTGCTAAATAGGTGGCGGGTAGCTGTTCCTATAAACAGCGAAAGGACAATGAAAAGGAAAGGTGCAAGGTTTAACCCATGCCCTTCATGTGAGCTTTCGGTTACTTCACCTTGGTTTTCATTTACCGAAGTCATATTGGTTGAATGTACAGCCTCGGTTTGACTCTTGATACTATCGTTTTTAACATGCTCTTTTTGTATGGCAAACCCCAGATTTAGGTTTAGGGCTAATATTGTCGATAGAATAAGCAATCTTTTCATACCAAATGAATATTTTAAGCAATTTACGAAAAAAGGAGTGCGAGTCAAATTTTTGTTTAAATCAACACCATTCTATTTAGATAGTTAGGAATAGTTTCCATATTAGGCAGTTTTGGTTACATTTTGAAACAAAAATTAAGGAATGGGTAAAAAAATGTTAAAAAATATGTGATGGGGTGATAAATATTTGATTAATTTGGCAGCCAGATTTTAAAAACATAAATACTAAAAAACTGATAATTTCTTATGGAAGTTTTACTTGGTAACATTTACTTTTGGATTGTTATTGCATACTTTGCAATAGTAGTGGGGGTATCGTTTTTAACCCGTAAAGTGGCATCGCGTTCAGTTGCCGATTACTTGGTAGCAGGCCGGAACCTGGGAATTTTACTGTGTTCAGTGGTAGTTGCAGCCGAATGGCTAGGCGGTATGAGCACCATTGGGGTAAGTGAAAAAGCTTTTAATAAGCTCTCATTTGAACCCATACTCTATAATATTGCCACTTCTCTTGGTATGATTATCATTGGATTTACAGTTGCTAAGCATTATAGGAGGAATAATGTGCACACGGTTAGCGAAATGCTTGAGCATCTTTTTGGCATACATGCTAAAAGGGTTTCGGCAATTGCATTTCTCATTGCATACATAACGTTGGCATACGTTCAGCTGCAAACTGCCACCAGCGTTATGAGTTCAATATTTCAAATTGATTGGCTTTATGCTGTAATTATTGCTGCTGGTGTAATAACCCTTTATACCTACATTGGAGGAATGCATGCGCTTGCCATAACTTCAGTACTGCATCTGGTTGTTATGTTTTTAGGCCTTGGCACCGCAGTTGTAATTGGAGTTGTTAAAATTGGAGGTTTTGCACTTCTACAGGAATTGCTTGCCGCTAAGGGTGCAGTAGGTAATATCTACAATCCTTTTGGCGTTAGTTTTAACGAGGCTTTTAGCTTGCTACTTGGTGGTGTTCTTGGCGGAATGGCCGCTCAGGCAAGTATACAACCAATTTTTGCTGCCAGAACACCCGAAGTTGCCAAAAAAGCATCAATTCTATCTAGTGCCTATATTGCTCCATTTGGTATTATGAGTGCAATTCTGGGCTTAATTGCTGCTACAGGTAAATTTGAAATAGGTGCAAACATTGAAGGATTCACAGCAAAAATTGCCTTGACTAATCTATTGGTAAACCCTGAGTTCATTCATCCTATCCTTGGTGGATTAGCATTGGCAGGTATTCTTGCTGCTATTCTTTCTACTGTTGGGCCTGTAAATTTTGCAGTAGTAACCATTGCTACAAAAGATATTTACCATGGTTTTATCAACCCTGAGGCCGATGAGAAAAAGGTACTGCAAATTGCTCGCCGCCTGGTTATCATTGTTAGCCTTATTACAATTCCACTAGCATACTATTTCAAGGCTGGCGTGCTCGATTCAGCTTATGTAAGCTATGCAATTCGTGCTATTGGAGCAATTGTAATTATTTCCGGTATATATTTCAGAGGATGGATTGACGTGTTTACTGTAAAACTTGCATTTATTGGCGGCACATTAGCAGTGTTTCTATGTATTGTAGCCAATAAGTTGGGTTGGTTCTACCTCGATAAAACCTATGGTGCAGTTCTATTCACCATGTTATCAATACTTGTTGGATTTGTTAGAAGAAAATTTTTTATGAAAGCTTAAAAATTATAGTCTGATGCAACAAGGACCTCTGTTTGGGATTAAAGTTCTTGAATTGGCCAACGTATTGGCAGGGCCAAGTGTAGGTGTTGCTTTAGCAGAAATGGGGGCTACGGTTATTAAAGTTGAGAATCTTCAAACCAATGGCGATGTAACCCGTACCTGGAAATTACCTACCGAAGACCAGCAAATCGATATCTCAGGGTACTTTAGCTGTGTGAATTGGGGAAAAAAATCATTAGCCCTTGATCTATCTGCTCCTGAGGGCTTAAGTGTTGTTTATGGTTTGACTAAGGTTTGTGATATTGTTCTGGCCAGCTATAAACCTGGCGATGCTGAAAAGTTAAAGGTTGATTACAACACCTTGAAACAGCATAATAAAAAGATTATTTATGCGCAAATTACCGGATACGGATTAAATAACAAAAGGGCTGGTTACGATGCCATTATTCAGGCCGAAAGCGGTTTTACCTACATGAATGGTGAGCCCGATAGCCAACCCGTTAAGATGCCAGTAGCTTTAATGGATGTGCTTGCTGGTCATCAACTTAAAGAGGCAATACTGCTTGCCTTACTTAATAGGGAACGTAAAGGTGAAGGTACTTTTATTGAAACAAGCCTTATTAAATCGGGCGTTGCTTCATTGGCCAATCAGGCAACTAATTGGTTAGTAGGCAAAAAGATACCGGAAAGAATGGGGTCAGAGCACCCAAATATTGTACCTTACGGCAAAATCTTTTATACACGCGATGGCAAACCCCTTGTTCTGGCTGTTGGGAACGATAAACAATTCTCATTGCTTTGTTCAATTCTTGGACGCCCAGAACTTGCCAAAGACGAGCGTTTTGCAACTAACTTTAATAGGGTTAAATATCGCAAAGCGTGTAACGATGCCGTACAGGACTTGATAGGGAAATTTGATAGGGATTGGCTTTTGGAGGAGTTTGAAAAGAATGCAGTTCCGGCAGGTGGTGTTTTTAACATGAAGGAGGTTTTTGAACTACCTGAGGTTCAGGATTTAGTGATGGAGAGTAAAACAACATCGGGTATGCCAATAAACGGTTTACGAACAGTAGCTTTCAGCATGGGTGAAAACAATAAGCCCATTAAGCTTCAGGCTCCTCCGCATTACGGTGAGCATACCATGACTGTTCTTAAGGAGATGCTGGGTTACTCAGCTGAGGAAATTAATAGTTTAATTGAAAAAAAGGTGGTATATGCACGAAAGTAAAAAGAACCTTGCTTTTATTGATGGTTCGAGATTAATAGCCGAAGCCTTGGTACGGGCTGGCGCCGATACCTTTGTGGGCTATCCTATTACACCCGCCAACTTGCTTTACCTTTATGCTAGCAAGCGTTTCCCCACTATGCTAGCCGCACCCGATGAAATTACAGCGCTGCAATGGATGAGCGGTTTTGCCGTGGCTGGCCATGTTCCGGTTACCGCAACTTCCTATCCCGGTTATGCTTTAATGGTTGAATCCATTGGTATGGCTGCCATGATGGAGCTACCCATGGTTATAGTGTTGGTTCAACGCCTTGGACCAGCCACAGGTACAGCAACCTGCGGTGCACAGGGCGATTTGAATGTGGTTTTCGGTACAGTGTCGGGCGGTTACTCTATACCTACTTTCTCCATAAGTAACTATCACGACTGCTGGGAACTTTCGGCTAAAGCCGTGCATACTGCCATAGAACTTCGTACTCCTGTTGTGCTACTTACATCAAAGGAGATGGTAATGACCCTTCAGTCGTTCGACTGGTCAAACCTTCCTGAGATTCAGACCAAAAAAGTTAAGCACTATAAAGGTGAAGAGGCTTACCTGCCTTACAAGGCCGATGAAACCCTGGTGCCTGACTTTTTACCAGTAAGCCAAAACAAGCATCAGGTTCGTATTACAGCATCAACCCACGATACCAAGGGAATCCTACAAAATGTTCTTCCGGAAGCCATTGAAAACACCAAGCGCCTGGAGCAAAAGTTGCGTGAACATATTGATGAATATACCACATATGAGCTTGATGAACAGCAAGGTGCTGAAGCCTTAATTATTACCTACGACATTTCTTCGCAAGCTACGCGCGAGGCTGTAGTTCACCTCAGGGAGAAGGGTAAGAAGGTTTCGCTTCTGGTAGCAAAAACACTTCTTCCAATACCCCAGGTGTATGTTGATATTGCTAACCGCTATTCTAAAGTGGTGGTGGTTGAGGAAAACCTTACCGGACAACTGCGCTATTTGCTATTTGGCGTTGCCGGACGTAAGGGAGTTAGTGGTGTAAATGGAATTGCTAAAATGATTAGTCCAACCGAAATAGTTGAGGAGGTAATGCGCAATGAGTAATACCCGTTTTTTAACCGATGCCCAGTTGCCGTTTTGCAAGGGGTGCGGACATGCTCTTGTAGCTCAGAATACCGAAAAGGCATTACAAAAGTTAAACATCAACCCCCTCGACGTGGTGTTGGTTACCGATATTGGATGCCATGGTATTGTCGATAAGAGTTTTTTAACGCATACCGTTCATGGGCTGCATGGCCGATCATCGGCTTTGGCTGCCGGTATTACTGCGGGATTGAATAATCCCGGTAAAAAGGTGATAGTTTTCACCGGCGATGGTGGTGCAACCATTGGCATGCAGCATTTGATTGGTGGCGCCCATCTGGGTTTTGATATGACTATTGTAGTGCATAACAACATGCTGTATGGGATGACTGGCGGGCAACCATCAGAGTTTACCCCTTACGGGTTTAAAACACCTACTTTACCTGAGGGAAGTACCAAGCCCGGTTACGATATCTGCGAGTTAATGGTTGCTGCTGGGGCATCGTACGTTGAGCGCGTGATTGGCATTGGCGATTATTCCGATTCACTGACCAAAGCGTTTACCGCATCTGGATTCTCATTGGTCGAGGTCATGGAGATTTGCCCCAGCTACGGCGTAAAATCGAATCCGGGAATGAAGCTTAGCAAGCTCGTTGAGGATGCCGGTTGGAATGTTAAAGTTTATGCCGATGGTAAGGGTAAATCGTTCAAAACACCTATCAACAGTGAACCCAAGAGTTTAATATCGAAAAAATTCGAGGTTCAGCCTAAGTATTCCAGCAACATACAAAAACCTATCAGCATAATGCTTTCGGGTTCTGCTGGCGAGGGTGTTCAATCGGCTGCCGAGTTCTTGGCCAAGGCTGCCATTGTATCGGGCTTAAACAGTACCAAAAAAGGTAGTTACCCCGTTACTGTTGGCGTTGGTTTCTCGGCGTCGGAGGTAATAGTTTCTCCTAATCAAATTCTTTACACAGGCTCTCCGGTTCCCGATGTGCTTATAATCACATCGACCGATGGTTTGGGCTATGCACGCGCAGCGGCTGGTAGAATGAAAGAAGGAGTTATCTATATTGATGATACATTGGATGCGCCTGAAACCGGTGCCCGTGTTGTTAAAGTTCCTTTCCGCGAGAGGGTAGGGGCTAAGAATAGCGCCATGTATGCAGTTTTCTACGCTGTTCACCATGAAAAATTCTACCCAATTGAGGCGCTTAAAGATGTTTTCCTCTCCAATAAAATAGCGGAAAAAGTAAATATCGAAAGTTTGTTGCAGTTTTAAGTTAGCTTATTCTTATGCACTTTTAGAGCTATCCTTTACGGGTAACTCTTTTTTCTATTGACTTTAGCGCTTAATAAGTTTATATTTAATGGTTCATAAATTTAAACTTAAAGTTCTATGGAACAACAGAAGAAATCATCCATTATTGCCATACTTACCGGCGGGGGCGACGTGCCCGGACTAAACCCTGCCATTCGGGCTATAACCATCAGGGCGCTACGCGAAGGTTTTAGCGTAATTGGAATCCGGCGAGGTTGGGCCGGATTGATTGAAATTATCCGCGATAAGCAAGTGGATAATAGTCATTGCTTTGAGGTTTTAACTGAGGAGCGCGTTAATAAAGCATTCCGAACCGGCGGAACCTTTTTGCACACTTCGCGCACAAACCCTGCTAAGGTTGCCAAGGATAATGTGCCTGAGCATCTAAAATCAAAATACAACAAGGCGATTAACGATTTAACACCTGAGGTTATTAAAAATCTCTCCTTTTTAGGCATCGATTACCTGATACCCATAGGGGGTGACGACACCCTAAGCTACGGCGTTAGGCTTTACCAGGAAGGGTTTAAGGTGATAGCTATCCCCAAAACCATGGATAACGATGTACCCGGAACCGATTACTGCATTGGGTTTAGCACTTGCGTTACACGCACAATTGCCCTTACCGATATGCTTCGCACCTCGGCAGGCTCCCATGAGCGGATACTGGTGATGGAAGTTTTTGGCCGGTATGCTGGCTTTACCGCCATGCTCCCTACCATGGCCGGTGTGGCTAATCGCTGTGTAATTCCCGAATACAAATTCAACATCGAGCGGCTCGCCGAGCTCCTGATCGAAGATCGTAACAGGAACCCAAGTAAATATTCTACGGTTCTGGTCTCAGAAGGAGCCACATTCGAGGGGCTAGAGCAAATGGTTTTCCAGAGTAGCGAGCGCGATGCATTTGGACATGCTAAGTTGGGCGGTATAGGTGATATTGTTTCCCGCAAGATTAAAGAGTTGACCCCAAAGTTCAATAACGGAAAAACCATAAATATTATTAGCCAGAATCTTGGCTACCTGGTTCGAGGTGGCGAGCCCGATGCCATCGATTCCATCGTTCCAATGGCGTTTGGCAACCTTGCACTCGATCTTATCCTAAAGGGTGTTCACGGAAGGCTTGTAGTTCTTAAGAATGGTCGATACGATAATATGCCTATTGATGTGGTTACCAGCAAGAAGAAGATTGTGAACGTAGAACGTTACTATAACACCGAACGTTTACGTCCTTTCTATAAGAGCTTCGAGATGCAGCCACTATTCATCATGACCAGCGAGTAGCAATGCATGCCACCCTTCATATCCTTGATTACTTTTTTGTTGGGCTGCATACATTCATTGTAATATTTAATCTTTTTGGGTGGGCCTGGGCCAGATTTCGGAGATGGAATCTGGCCATGCTTATCCTTACCGGGCTAAGCTGGTTTGGGCTTGGTATATTCTATAGTTGGGGCTACTGCCCTTTAACCGATTGGCATTTCAGTGTGCTCCATAAATTAGGAAAGACTCCCCTCGAAACATCTTACATATCGTACTTGCTGAATAGGCTATTGCATTTCAAAGCTGACGAAACAATGGTAGAGCGTGCCACATTGGTTTTCTACCTGGTTGCATTAGCAACCTCTGTTTTTCTGAATATAAAAGATTCTAAAAAACGGATTCTCTAAACCAAGTTAATAGGTATTCCGGTTTCCGTGTATAGTATGCTGAAGGATAAACTGTTAAGGATAACTGTTAAGTGTCCACAAAGAATTTTTTCGCCTTTTAGATTCTATCTGATTCCTGACCCCAATATTATGACCCAAATTGCTTTAAAAATCCTCAACCTTTACTTGCTCAACTTTTTAATTAGTTCATTAGTAACTGAATGCAGCAATTTAACATCCTGCTCGCCGAGATCACTGAGGCGCTCCATTAGCCTACCGTATATAAGTTTATCGGGGCCAAGGTCTATGGCTCTCATTACTGTTTCAACTTTTTTAGTAAGTGCCTGAAACGATTGGGTGGAGTCTACCTTGAGAACTTCATTTACACTTAAGTTAATTCCCGATAGAATGTAGGCGTAAACCATTACCGATTGCGCCAGGTTAAGCGATGGATACTTGGTTTTAAGGGGAATGGTTGTAACCCTTTGGCAAAGATTTATCTCATGATTGGTAAGCCCCGATTCCTCACGGCCAAAAACAACGGCTACATTGCTAATCGTATCGCCTTTTCCCTCAATAAACTTTGGCAGCTCATGGCTGCCGATAATATCCAGCTTTATCCACCTCTCGCGGGCCGATGTGGCAAAGGCAAAGTCGATATCGTGCAGTGCTTCCTCAAGTGTATTATAAACACTGGCATTCTCTAGGATATCGTTAGAGGCATGTGCCAGCTTGCGGGCATCAACCGAAAGGTAATCGCAGGGGTTTACTAAGCGTAAATTGCAGAAACCCATTGTTTTTAAGGCTCGAGCTGCTGCGCCAACATTCTCGGGTACTGCTGGTTCTACAAGTATAAAGGTGATTTTCATCGTTTATAAATTAACGCAAAGGTATAAATGCAACCGCAAAGATTTAACATTTTAATATTGATTTGAGTTAGCTGTATGCTTATATTTGTTTAAACACAAAAGGATATGCGTATGAAAAAGATTTTACTACTCGCGGCGTTTACGGTTAGTGTTTCCTCTCTTTTGGGTCAAGTAACCCTTACACAGGAAACTCATGGTTTTTTCGCCGATCAGAAGAATCCTATGGTTTTAACCCAATACGTTGATCCTGGTGTTTCCGGGAAGAACGTGGTTTGGGATTTCAGCAAGTTAGAGGTTCACAATTCCTTTACAGGAAGTATCGAAAACTATTACACATCAAAGTGTTGCAGCAAGTTTAGTAAGGGTAATGTTGTGCTCGAGGAATTCGGAAATTTCTTTGTATTTGAATCAACCCCAACTAGCCTTGAGCAGATAGGTTACATGTCGGGCAATGGGGTAACTCGCTTTGAGTACTCCAAACCTTTTATTAAAATGCGATACCCGTTTACCTTTGGTAGCACATATAGCGGAAACTACGATGGCAACTACATTGTAAACGATAAAGTAATTGGCAGTATTTCCGGAACATTTTTGGTTGAAGGCGATGGATTTGGCAAGTTAATACTGCCAAATGGCAGTGTACTCGATAACGTGCTGCGAGTAAAAGAGGTAAGAACCACCATACAGGTATTCAGCAGCGGTTCGACACTAATCACCGATATTACTTACCGTTGGTACGTATCGCAACATCGATTTCCAGTTCTTGTTCTTATCCGCAGCGAGGTTATGGGCCAAAATTCCGAACCCGTTGTAAGCACTCGCGCTGCCCATAATCGTAATGTGATGAATGCAACCACGGCAAACCCGCATAATCCGCTATCCAATATCAATTTAAGTGTTTATCCAAACCCCTACACGGATAAGGTTAAAATTGAGTTTATTACCACTGAGCGTTCTCAGGTTAACCTGAGCATTTACGATATGAGCGGTAAGATGGTTAGCGAGATTGAAAATTTAACCCTCGATGCCGGTCTAAAACGTTATGAGTTCTCGGCAAAGGCATTAGGCTTGACTGGTGGTACTTATATATTGAAGTTAAAGGCTGGTCAAGTTGAAGAGACCCATAAACTTATAGAGTTATAAGATTAGGTTTTCGTTTGAAAAGGCCGGGATTGCCCGGCTTTTTTGTTGATAATTACCGTATTCCTAAAAAATCTTAAAGTGGTTTCAGAATCTCAATCTTTTTCGCTACATTTACCCTAAAGCCAAAAGCTGATGTTCAGTAGGGATAGCTTCAATAAACATAGGGTTAGGGAACTTAAGGCGGGCGAGGTAAAGCGTCGCGGGCCAGTTGTTTACTGGATGTCGCGCGACCAACGTGTGGCCGATAACTGGGTGCTTATTTACGCCAAGCTAAAGGCAAATGAGCTCAAGGTACCACTCCGGGTAGTGTTTACCCTTGCCCCGTCATTCTCTGCTGCCAACCTTCGCCATTACGATTTCCTGCTCAAAGGCCTTGCCGAGGTTGAAAAAAAACTTGCCGTTGAGGGTATTCCATTCAACATCCTGAGGGGTGAACCTGCTGAACAGCTCTGGGAATTTGCCGAAAGGGTTGAGGCTTCGCTTATTGTAAGTGATTTTGACCCGCTTTGGGTCAAACGCGATTGGAAAACGCAGCTCAACCAACGCATCATCATTCCCCATCACGAGGTTGATGCCCATAATGTTGTTCCATGCTGGTATGCTTCCCCTAAATTGGAGTTTGGTGCATACACCATCCGCCCTAAAATCAAAAAACACCTATCCACTTTTCTCACCGAGTACCCTGACGTTAAGCTGCAAATCAAATTGGAGCCTAACCCGTATTTAACGCGGTGGCACGAGGTTTTGGTTTGGCTAAACGCCTCTGATGAGGTAAAACCTGTAAAATCGTTTGAACCTGGCGAAAATGCTGCACATGCAATGCTAGCCGATTTTATAGTCAATAGGCTTAAGGGTTATGCCCAAAAACGCAACAATCCAACCCTCGATGGGCAGTCGAACCTCTCGCCATACCTGCATTTTGGGCAAATTTCGGCTCAACGGGTGGCCATTGAGGTGCTAAAAGCACCTGCCTCAGAGGCCGATAAGCAAGCTTTTCTGGAGGAACTCATTATTAGGCGTGAGCTATCCGATAACTTTTGCTACTACAATCCTGGCTATTCCCGATTTGCAGGTTTTCCCAATTGGGCTAAGGAATCGCACCGTATTCATCGTTTCGATGTCAGGGAATACCTTTACACCCTTAATGAATTCGAAATTGCACACACTCACGATCCGCTTTGGAATGCTGCCCAGCTTCAGCTTGTGAATACCGGAAAGGTGCATGGTTACATGCGGATGTACTGGGCTAAAAAGATATTGGAGTGGACCACTTGCCCCGAGGAGGCCATGCGTTTTGCCATTTACCTGAACGATAAGTACAGCCTCGATGGTCGCGATCCCAATGGCTATGCAGGAATTGCATGGTCAATTGGAGGAGTGCACGACAGGGCTTGGCCTGAAAGGCCAATATTCGGTAAAATTCGCTACATGAACTTTGAGGGTTGTAAGCGCAAGTTCGATGTTGAAAAGTATATTAAGATGAACCTTGGTTAAACCTTTTACCTCTGAAATTGTTTAACTGTAAACCAACATACCTATGAAACGATTCATTCATTTAGTATTGATTTTTACCTTTGGAGCCTTACTATTTCAAAGCAGCCTATCCAAGGCTCAGCTTAACAAGTTATCCGATAGTTACGTTTTACTCATTTCGCTCGATGGTTTCAGGTGGGACTATCCAAACATTTACAGTACACCCAATATTGATGCTTTTGGGCTAAGTGGCGTTCGCGCCCAATCGCTCATCAGCAGCTATCCATCAAAAACCTTTCCCAACCATTACAGTATTGCAACTGGTTTGCACCCCGACCATCACGGCATTGTAAACAATTCATTCTATGATCCCGATTTAGGCTACTATAGGCTTGGCGACAGGAAGAGCGTTGAAAATGGCAAGTTTTACGCTGGTGAACCAATTTGGGTAACGGCTGAAAATCAAGGCGTTAAAACCGCATCATTTTACTGGGTAGGCTCCGAAGCCCCAATCCAAGGAGTTCAGCCCACCTACTGGAAAAGGTACGACCAGAAAGTCTCGTTTAAGCAACGTGTGGACACCGTAATCAAGTGGTTTACTCTTCCCATTGAAAAACGCCCCCAATTGGTTACCTTTTATTACCACGAACCCGACTGGGTTAGCCACGGTTTTGGCCCTGTTTCGCCTCAAACCCAAAAGGTTGTTGAGCAGCTCGATAGTTTAATCGGATATTTCCTTAATCGCTTGGAGGATTTGCCTATTGCCGGAAATCTGAATATCATCATCCTGTCCGATCATGGAATGACAGAAATTTCCACTGAAAGAGTAGTTAACCTTTCAGAGTATTTTGATAAGGATATGTTCAGGTATATTTCCGGAGGGAATCCTGTTTATACACTGCAACCATTACCCGAACATTATCGGGAGGTGCTAACCAAATTAAAATCCATTCCTCACCTTAAGGTATGGGAGCGTAACGATATTCCCAAGCGTTACGTTTACGGAAGCAACCCCCGGGTTAATGACATTCTGGTTGAAGCCGAGTTGGGTTGGAGTGTAACCTGGAGCTACGATAAGGACAACTACTCCGGTGGAACCCACGGCTACGATAATCTAATTCCCGACATGCAAGGGATTTTCTATGCCCGTGGTCCAGCTTTCAAAATCGGATATGTTCACCCGTCGTTTTACAATGTTAACGTTTACTCTTTCATTGCCAATATTCTGAACCTAAAACCTGCTAAAACCGATGGGAGTTTAGATGAGGTGGCGGGAATGCTTAAATAAAAAGTAGGGTGTTTACACCCTACTTTTTATTTCATCGGTAAGTATGCTGCCCTGTTGATATCCTCCACCGTTTTAATGGGCTTAGGTGGGTTAAGGTACTGAGCCAGGAACTTGTAAATTTTTACCCTAATCTGGCGTGCAGCTTTAGTGTCAATCCTGTCAAAAGAATGTCCTCCGGGCATATCCTGAAATATTTCGTACTCAAACCTTTTGCCTTCGGCCTTAAGCGATTTTATAAGGGCTTCCACTTCAATAACATACACATCGTCGTCGTTGGTGTTAGTGTGAATGAGCAAGGGGGTTTTTAACTTGTGGGCTTGCCATGCCGGCGATCGACGGCGGTACTCGTTAATATTTTCCCGGGGAGTTTTGCCAATATGGTAGTCGGCATCGTAAAGCTTGCGGTAGTCATCGGTGGCGTAACCATAGCGCAGTATCATGTCCGATACGGGTACGCCGGCAAAAGCACAGGTATAGCTGTCGGGGTGGTCAAAAATGTTGTGCAGGGCAATCATGCCTCCGTGGCTCCAGCCCACAATACCTACGCGGTTTCCATCCACAAAGTCATAGTTCTCAACCATGTAGTTGCGGCTGGCATAAACATCCTCGTTCTCAAGGCCACCATAATCTATTTTATGCCAATGCCCTGACCCGTAACCCGTACTTCCCCTGTATTCTGGAGCAACTACAATATATCCCTGAGCAAGCATTTCTTTTACAATATGAGTGTAATATGTAGAAAAATCACCATGAACCCCACCATGTGGGAAAACAAGTAGGGGATATTTCTTGTTGGGGTCTATATCTTTTGGAATAAATACATAGCTCCAAAACTTAACAGGATTGGTGGCTCCTGTTTGTTCGGGATTTTTAACATTTGCAGGAGGAGGGCCATATATGTAAACCTTGTCGATAAAAGCAAAGTCTCCAACCCGATGGAACCAGGTTATGTCATCAATTTTTTTCTCCAGCACATCAAGCCTGTGGTTTAGGTTCTCATTCTCTTTTAGCAGCTTATTAACCTTGCTCTCAAGGTTTTTATCGGTTTGTGCAGCCACTGGCAATACTGCTATTATCAGGAATAATGTGATAATGTAACGCTTCATAACATTTTTTTTATTTTGATGAATAAGTAATTGAATGGTTTAGTAAAGATAATAAATTTTATGAAATGGGCAAGAAGAGTTGTTCGTGGAGAAGGTAACAGAAAATAGGGTTCGTGAAGCGTTAGCCGTTAGCCGTTAAACGGGAATAATTCGTAATGATTCGGAATAACTCGGAATAAACCTGATATGATGGTGAAGAAAGAAAGTGAGTAGCAGATACCTTGAATCCCACTAATGCAGAACAGGCTCTTGAACCTTGACCCTCTTTGCGTGGCGTTTTTTATTCTTAAAAATCTTTCCTTCTAAAAACAAAGTACGATAGAACTGTGAAAAGAGCAATGTAAATGATAGCAATCACTATATTCTGGGTAAGCGATGTGCCATTATTTATGGCATCGAGGGTGTTTAAGGTGCTGGCGTCTAGCTGGTTGTTAACGTTGAACTGCTTAGCCATGATGCCCAAAAAATCGGGCATAGGGGTGAGATTTGAAATTATCTTAACAGGCATAAGTTTAGCTACAGAATTGGGTAGGAATAGGCGTATAATTGGTTCAATTAACGCAAAGTAAAGTAGGTAAACTATAATGGTTAGGGCAATATTCCTGGTAACTACAATTATTAGGAGCGCTATGGAAAAGTAACCAAGCAATTGAATAAAAAGTACTAGAATGTATCTGTATCCGGTAAAAAGGTTTTGCCACCAGTTTAATACAGGTGTGGCAAAAAGGGCTATGAGGGTTACAATTACAACTACGTATAGTGCAATTAGCAGTAGGAGTGACAGTTTTGCTTTAAAAAGCTGATTGCGACTAAACCCATCGAGCAAACCGCGGCGGAAGGTGCCGAATAGAAAATCGTTACCACTTAGAATTATTGAAAGAAGTGCTAAAATCAAATTAAACCAACTGGCTAACCATGCCACTGTTCCCCATGTGTATGGCTTTGAAAGTAGTATATTTGATTCTTCTCCATTGAAAATGAGGGTGGCTTTGTTGGCAATTGTAAGAACCAGCAGGAAAAGAATGGCATGGAGCGATATTAGTACCCAAAAGGTTGCATAACCAAGGGTTTTAATTAGCTCCGCTTTTACCGCTCGTACCATAGGCTAGTTTTTACTTTCGGACAAGTTTAATAAATAACTCCTCAAGGTTTAAATTACGGATTTCGAACGAAATAACAGCAATGCCATGGCTTTGAAAATCATTTATCAAGGACACCTGCTGCTCACTTTTATTAACTAGTAGTTTGAAAGCATTGCCAATCCTTTCAAGTACTTCAATATCTGGATTGCCATTAAGATACTCTACCAAGCTCTCTGGATTACGAACATCAATAATAGCAACTTTAGCCGAAGTAAGCAGCTCACTAACTGCCCCAAAGGCCTGTAAATATCCTTTTTTAAGAATTGCCACATGCGAGCAGGTGCGTTGAACCTCATCGAGGTTATGACTTGCCAGGATGATGGTTGTGCCACTGGCATTCAACTCTTTAATTAGGTTCCGAACCTCAACAATCCCTTCGGGGTCTAGGCCGTTAGTTGGCTCATCTAGGACAATAGTTTTAGGGTTGCCCAGTAAGGCTTGGGCTATTGCCATGCGTTGCTTCATACCCAGCGAAAAGGTCGCAACTTTTGCTTTGAGGTTGGGGGTTAGGCCAACCCGCTCAACGGCAGGGAAAATCTCATTATAGTTTATATTCTTAGCCAGTGCGCTGATACGCATATTATCGTAAAGGGAAAGGTAAGGATAAAAGGTAGGGACTTCAACAAGCGCACCAACATTGGAACTTGGAAGTTGGTTTGGGAGCCGATTAAACCACTTAAACTCACCCTTAGTAGGGTAGCGCAAACCCATAATTAGGGATAGCAGTGTGGTTTTACCGCTACCATTAGGGCCAAGAATTCCCAATACCTGACCCTCAACAACCTCAAGCGTGAAGTTACATAGCGCTTCGGTTGTTCCGTAGTTCTTGGTTAGGTTATTTATTGATAGTAGTGCATGCATACCCACTTGGGAATTGGGTTAGTTACCCATTTCCGACATGAACTTGATACGCATCAATCGGATTTCCTCCTCAGTGATATCATCGTCGCCAAGGGCAGCCATTGCTTCCTCAACACTTTCGGTCTGAGCCTCGTTCCGGAAGTAGTCAAATATCTCCTCCCGTTTATCCTCGTCGATAACCTTGTTGATGTAGTAGTCGATATTGATGCGTGTTCCAGAGTTTACAATGGCTTCAATCTCCGTGATCAGTTCATCCATCTCAAGGTTCTTAGCCTCAGCAATATCCTCAAAATCCATTTTGCGGTCGATGCTTTGGATGATGAATACCTTTAGGAGCGATTTGTTTGCCACCGATTTAACAACCATATCCTGAGGACGGATAATTTCCTTTTCCTCAACGTATGCCTTAATAAGCTCAACGAATTCCTTGCCGAAACGTCGAGCTTTACCGGCTCCAACACCCGATATGTTCTGCAGCTCATCAATTGTAATTGGGTATTGGATGGCCATATCTTCCAGCGATGGGTCTTGGAAAATTACGAATGGTGGAAGGTTTAGCTTCTTGGCCATTTTCTTGCGGAGCTCCTTGAGCATGTTCAGCAGCTCATCGTCGGCGGCTCCACCGCCTGCTTTGTCGGGCGATAGGCCAATGGACTCATCGTCATCGCCTTCCTCGTAGCGCTGGTCAAGGGTAAACATCACTTCCTGCGGTTTTTCAATAAAATCTTTACCCTTTTGGGTAACCATTAGTAAACCGTAGTTCTCAATGTCTTTGTCGATATATTTCATCACCAATGCCTGGCGGATGATGGAGTTCCAGAACATGGGGGCTTTATCGGCTCCCTCGCCAAAGGTATCGAGCTGGTTATGCTTATACGACTTAACGGCAGCGGTAACGTTGCCGGTAAGGATGTTTACAAGGTGGTCAGCTTTAAACTTTTGGTTTACTGCGAGTATGGTTTCCAAAACCATCTGAAGCTCGTCTTGCCCGTCGAACTGGGTTTTGGGGTTCAGGCAGTTGTCGCACGAATTGCAGTTGTCCTCAGTGTATTCCTCGCCAAAATAGTTGAGTAACGTTTTGCGACGGCACATCGACGACTCGGCGTACGATACGGTTTCGAGTAGTAGCTGTTTCCCTATTTCCTGTTCCGAAACAGGTTTACCCTGCATGAACTTTTCAAGCTTTTGGATATCCTTGTAGCTGTAGAAGGTAATACATTGCCCCTCGCCACCATCGCGACCGGCGCGGCCGGTTTCCTGGTAGTAACCCTCAAGGCTTTTGGGTATGTCGTAGTGGATAACAAAGCGAACATCCGGCTTATCGATGCCCATCCCAAAGGCAATGGTAGCCACAATTACATCAACCTCTTCCATCAGGAATTTATCCTGGTTCTCGGAGCGGGTGTTAGCATCCATGCCGGCGTGGTAGGGGAGCGCCTTTATTCCGTTAACCTTGAGCACCTCAGCCATTTCCTCAACCTTTTTACGGCTAAGGCAGTATATAATACCCGATTTACCCGGGTTATTCTTGATGTACTTGATTATCTCCTTGACGGCGTTAACCTTTGGACGTACCTCATAGTATAGGTTTGGCCTGTTGAACGACGATTTGAAAACTGTGGCATTCAGCATCCCCAGGTTTTTTTGAATATCATGCTGAACCTTTGGTGTGGCCGTAGCGGTTAGGGCAATTAATGGGGCTTGGCCTATCTCATTAATAATGGGACGAATACGACGGTATTCTGGCCTGAAATCGTGCCCCCATTCCGATATACAGTGTGCCTCATCAATGGCGTAAAATGAGATTTTTACCTGACGAAGGAATTGAACATTCTCCTCCTTGGTGAGCGATTCGGGAGCCACGAATAGCATTTTGGTGGTTCCTGCCATTATATCGTCCTTTACCTTTTGTATCTGAGCTTTATTGAGCGATGAGTTCAGGAAGTGAGCCACACCATCCTCAATCACAAAGCTCCGCATGTTATCAACCTGATTCTTCATCAGGGCAATAAGCGGCGATATGATAATGGCCGTGCCATCCAGTATGAGCGCTGGAAGCTGGTAGCATAACGATTTACCTCCGCCTGTAGGCATAAGCACAAAGGTGTCGTTTCCGGCAAGAACATTCCTAATAATAGACTCTTGGTTACCTTTGAATGTGGTAAACCCGAAATACTTGTTCAGGTAATCTTTCAGTGAGATTTCCGATGCATCAACTTTCATTTCCTTGCGTTTCCTCTGGGTAGGTATTTAACTTTTGTTAATAGGTTTGTTTTAACAATCAAATAAAAAAACAATACTTTTGCTCTAAGATATACTATTAAATTTAAATTATGGTTTTGTTTAGTGTCTTTTAACAAAGGACTACAAAAGTAGTAAAAATTGACATACGATGAACTCACCAATAAAAAGTCTTGCCATCGAAACCATTAAATCCGAAGCTGCTGCTATTGATAAACTTGCAGAGTACATTGACGATAACTTTGTGAAAACTGTTAACGAAATATTTAACGGAAAAGGAAGGGTTATTGTTACAGGCATAGGCAAGAGTGCCATTATTGCAAGCAAAATTGTTGCAACCCTTAATTCTACTGGCACTCCGGCCATATTCATGCATGCAGCCGATGCCATTCATGGCGATTTGGGTATTATCCAACCCGACGACATCATCATTTGCCTTTCAAAAAGTGGCAATACGCCTGAAATCAAGGTTTTAGTTCCTTTGATAAAGAATTTGGGCAACAGGGTTGTGGCCATTGTGTCCAATACCGATTCGTACCTGGCACAAAAGGCCGATTATGTTTTACGTGCTACCGTTGAGCGTGAGGCTTGCCCCAATAATCTGGCGCCCACCTCGAGCACTACGGCTCAGCTGGTTATTGGCGATGCCCTGGCTGTTTGCCTATTGAAACTTAGGGGCTTTACCCCTGCCGACTTTGCCCGTTTCCATCCGGGTGGCTCCTTAGGAAAAAAGCTATACATGCGGGTTTCCGATATCTTATCGCAAAATAATGTGCCGCGGGTTCATCCTAACGACCCCATACCCTCAGTGATTATTGAAATATCATCAAAACGGCTTGGGGCTACCGCTGTAATCGACGATAATGAGAAGCTTTTAGGTATAATTACCGATGGCGACTTGCGCCGTATGCTTCAGAATAACTCAACAATAGAGGGACTTGCGGCAAAGGATATCATGTCCAGAAACCCCAAAACAATCGACCCGCACGAGCTGGCCATTAATGCTTTCCACCTCATGGAGCAGTATAAAATTACACAGCTATTGGTTGTGGAGAACGATAAGTACTTAGGTGTAATTCACATTCACGATATACTTCGCGAGGGTATAGTTTAACCTATCCTTTTTGCCATGAAAAGCAGGTCGGAGATGACCATTATGGAGCACCTGGCTGAACTACGAATGGTTTTGCTGAAGGTTATTGCTGCCATTGCCTTAGGGAGTGTAATTGCTTTTCTGTTTGGCAATAATATTCTCGATCTGATTACTCAGGTTTCAAATCCACAGTTCATCACTAATCGTTGGTTTTGCGGGCTGGCAACTCTTTTAAACTCACCCGAGCTGTGTATTAATAGCACGCCGCTTGGATTGGTTAACATTGAACTTGCAGGGCAATTCTCGATCCATATCAAATTGGCAGTTCTGGGAGGTGTTATACTTACAGTTCCATATTGCATGGCTGCCATTGCCGACTTTATTTTACCTGCCCTGAAAGAAAAGGAACGTAAACTTTCGCTAAGATTTTTACTTTTAAGTTTCACTCTATTTATAGTGGGGGTTGCATTTGGTTACTATGTTATAGCGCCCATTGCCGTTCATTTCCTGTCAAATTACAATCTTAGCGAAATTATTGTGAACCATATTACAGTTCAATCGTTTATAACTACAGTATCGCAAGCTGTAATGGCGATGGGTATCGCTTTTGAGCTTCCTATAATTGTGTTCTATCTGACTAAATGGCATATCATTGAGATTGATGTTCTGAAGCGTAATCGTCCAATAGCCATCGTTGTTTTACTTACTTTAGCTGCCATAATTACACCGCCCGATGTGTTCAGCATGATGATTGTAGTATTGCCACTTTGGTTGCTTTATGAGATTAGCATTTTTGCCACTAAACGGGCTACAAACAAGTGATAAACTATGAAACGCCTTTTGTCAGTCATATTTATTGTATTTGTTACAGCAAACCTGGCATTCGGCCAAGGACAAATTACCAAGGTGAGGGGCAAGGTTTTAGATGCCCAAACCAATGAGCCTTTACCCTACGTTAATGTTACCTTTAAGAATACCACTCAGGGTAACATTACCTCCGAAAAAGGCGAATTTTTTCTTGAATCGCGTACCGCAACCGATACCCTTTTGGTTTCGTTTATAGGTTATAAGCCCGCTGCAATTAAGGTTAAAAAGGGTGTTTACCAGGAGATATCAGTAAATTTGGAGCCCGAAGCCATAGAACTTGAAGCTGTGGTTGTGAGACCTGGCGAGAGTCAAGCAAATCGAATTATCCGTAACATCATTAAGAATAAGGATAGGAACAATCCCGCAAACTTTACCTATAGCTGCAAGAGCTACAATAAAATACAGATTGATATCAATAATATCGATGAGGATATAAAAAAACGTAAAGTATTCAACCAGTTTCAGTTTATATGGGATTATGTTGATACCAATGCTGTAACCGGTAAGACTTACCTGCCAATATTCATTACCGAATCGCTATCGGATTACTACTACAGCGCCAACCCCAAAATGGAGAAGGAGATTATTAGGGCTACCAAGATGTCGGGGGTGAATAACGAAAGCGTGGCGCAGTTTACCGGAAAGATTTACCAGAGCGTTAATATCTACGACAACTATATCAACATTTTTGACCAGGGGCTGGTAAGCCCAATTTCCAACTCAGGGCTGCTGTTTTACAAGTACATCCTGCTCGACAGCATGTATATAGGTAACCGTTGGTGCTACCAAATATCGTTCCGACCTCGCCGTAAAATGGAGCCAACCTTTACCGGCGATTTTTGGGTAAACGATACCACGTGGGCTATTGTTAAGGCTCAAATTAGATTATCGGATATGGTAAACCTGAACTTTGTGAACGATATGGTGGCCACCGCTGAGTTCATGCCGCTAAACGACACCCTTTGGTTCCCAAAGCAAATGACACTTTTTGTTGATTTCAACCTAACCGATAAAACAACCGGTTTCTTTGGCCATAAAACCATTTCGTACAGCAATGTTAAGCTGAATGATGAGTTCCCTAAGGATGTAACTGATATGCTCACAAACCTTAAGGTTGAGGAAGGGGCTCTTAATCAAAAGGAGGAGTTTTGGGCTCAGACGCGCCCGTTTGAGCTAACCCCGCGCGAGGCAGGAATTTACCAAATGGTCGATTCCATTCAGCAGGTTCCCATGTATAAAACATTTATCGATATCATCGATATGTTTGTAAACTACTACTATACAGTAGGATACTGGGAAATAGGGCCATACTACCAAACCTATAGCTTCAACGAGATTGAAGGGAACCGGTTTAAGGTTTCAGGACGCACAAGCAACAAGTTCAGCAAAAGGGTTATGTTCGATGCCTTCTTGGCATACGGCGATAAGGACGAGCGGTTCAAGTGGGGGGTAGGTACATTATACATGATCAATAAAAATCCACGCGTAGCGGTGGGTGTAAGGTATAAGAGCGATATTGAACAGCTTGGGCAAAGCCCTTATGCGCTTACGGAGGATAATATTCTTACATCGTTCCTTAGGCGAAACCCTAACAATAAGTTGACGCTTGTAAAGGATTTTACTGCTTACTATGAAAAGGAATGGTTTGTTGGCCTCTCCAATAAGGTTACCTTTAGTCACGGGATTATTTACCCAACGGAGTTTATTCCCTTTACCCCCGTCTCGGGAGCCAGCGATCTAAAGAGCATCACCAATGCCACCATTACTTTAAATACCCGATGGATTAAAGATGAGCGTTATGTTTCGGGCGAGTTCGAGAAGGTAAGTCTGGGCAGCAATTGGCCCGAGGTTAACTTTGATATTACCAAGTCAATAAAAGGTTTTGCTGGTTCCGATTACGATTTCTGGAAGCTACATTTAAACTACTACCACAAGTTTAATGTCAATCCCATTGGCTATGCCCGCTTTATTGTTGATGCAGGCAAGATATTCGGAAAAGTTCCTTACCCCTTGCTTCAACTCCACGAAGGGAACGAAACCTACGCATTCGACAGGTATGCCTTTAACATGATGAATTACTATGAATTTACCTCGGATCAGTATGTAAGCCTTTACTACGAGCACCATTTTCAGGGTTTCTTTCTAAACCACTTCCCGCTTTTGCGCCGCTTAAAGTGGCGCGAGGTTGCCACCGCCAAATACCTGATTGGGAGCATCAGCAACAAGAATATGCAAGTGCTACAATTCCCTGCTGGCTTAGGAGAGGTTTCAAAACCTTACATGGAGGTTAGTGTTGGAGTGGAAAACATTTTCAAGGTCATTCGGGTTGATGCCCTTTGGCGTTTAACCCACCTGGATAATCCAAACATCGAGCCCTTTGGGGTTCGGGTTGGTTTACAAATCATCTTCTAAATCTTTTAGCATGACTTTAATTTCAACCGGCTTATCAGCAGGGAAAACACCTCGTTTGTAAAGTACGATTTACGGCAGGCTATTTTTGGGAACCCCAATGTTTTACCTATGTGGGTGGCCGATATAAATATTCCTGCACCCGATTTCAAAATTGATGCACTACGCCAAAGACTTAACCACCCTGTATTGGGATATACCTTTTGCGATACCCAGTACCACAATGCCATAGCCTGGTGGAACAAGCACCGCCATGGATGGGGTATTGATGCTGCTTGGATTGATTTTTTTTCCCGGGGTGGTTTTGGGGTTAAGCCATGCCATTAGGGCTTTCACAAAACCCGGCGATGCAATAATTATTCAACCTCTGGTTTATCGGCCTTTCTTCTCTACAGTAACGGCTAATAATCGCCAACTCGTTTTAAATCCTCTGATTGAGAACAATGGTCAATATGTCTTCGATTACGATTTGCTGGAAAAGCAGGTGGCGCAGGGAGCCACAATGTTAATCCTTTCCAATCCACATAATCCAATTGGAAAGCTGTAGAGCAGGAATGAACTTATTGAACTCGGAAAAGTCGGTGTGAAGTATAACCTGATTATTGTCTCGGACGAAATCCATTCCGATTTGGTTTTTGAGGGTAATACCCATTTTTTAATTGCTTCGCTTTCGGAAAAACTTGCAGCCATTACCATTACCTTTTCGTCGATGTGCAAAACCTTTAACCTTGCCGGATTGGCTAGTGGTTTTGTCATAATACCCAAGCAGAGCTAAAGGCAAAATATGCGGCAGAGCTGGAGTCCAGCGGGGCAGGCATGGGTAATATTTTTGGTTTTGAGGCCTTAAAAGCCGCGTTTACTCCGCAAGGCGAGGAGTGGTTGAAAAACTTATGCAACATCTTGGTTCCAACTGGAATTTGCTTAGTAGAGGACTTGCAGGGTTCAGTAAGATTAAGATTCGTAAACCCGATGCCACTTACCTTGTTTGGGCCGATTTCCGGGGAACCAATTTAACCGATGACCAGCTAAACAAACTTTTAGTCCATGAAGCGGGTTTGGGGTTTAGTCCTGGAACTGAATATGGCCATCAGGGCACCGGCTTTCAACGCATCTACATTGCCTGTCCTAATCAAACCATTGAGCTGGCTTTAAACAGACTCCATAAAATAGCCAAATACATAGATTAATAGGCTAACCATTAATCATCGTTAAAATTCTTTATCGTTTCATAAAACCAAAACGTATCTCCATCGGTTTATGATGTAGGTACTATTGCCATTTTGCCGTTTTTTGAGTATATTTATACTGTAAATGCCACTTATATATGCGTAAAACTTTTATATCGATATTAGTTTTCACCACATCGTTCGGTTTTGGATTTCCCGGTAATTCCAATTTAACAAGCATTTCAACAAAACTATCGGAGCTGAACGACCAGATTAGGCAGGAGCAGTATGGCAAGGTTAGCGGTGTGGTTGTGCTTAACATGAGGGGTAAGCCAATTGTTGAGCAGTACTACGGTTTCAAAAACAGGTACAGCCTTAATCCGATTAGTTCGGTTACCAAGAGCATTACATCAATTGCCTTGGGCATTTGTATCGATAGGGGGTTGGTTGCATCAATTGATGAGCCGGTTGCCAAGTATTTCCCCGAATACAAAAAGCAATTTGCTGAAAATCCTGACAAGAAAAATATCACCTTAAGGCATTTTTTAAATCAAACCACAGGGCTAAAGTGGGGTGAATGGTTTTACCCATACAACTATGCATCGAACAACTTGATGGCCCTATTGGAAAGTAAAGAGAATTGGATTGACCATTTCTTTAACCTGTCTGTCGATACGTTGGCTGGTGTAAAGTTCAATTACAATAGCCTGTCGTCGCAGGTTATTGCTGAGGTGGTAAGCCGCGTAAGCGGCATGGAGTTTAGCCAGTTTGTGATTGAGAATATCTTTAAGCCATTGAATATTAGTTCATTTAGTTGGGATCCATACCCCAATAATCCCTTGCCAGCCTGGGGAGGTATATCGATGTCAACCATCGATATGGCCAAGATTGGCCTTTTGATGCTTAACAACGGAAAGTACAGAAATGTACAGATAGTTTCGGCAAGTTGGGTAAGCAATTCCATCGCTATTCAATCAGTTTATAATCAGAGTACAGCCTACGGGCTACACTGGTGGATTGAGCATCTTACTGGTGAACCCCTGATCTACTATGCAGCAGGCTATGGCGATCAATACGTGTTTGTTGTACCGGAAAAGGAGATAGTTATTGCAATAAACTCGCAAAACTTTTCCGATTACCGCTGGCCTAAACCGGTGATTGATATTGCCAGAACTATTGCAGCATCTATTTGAAAAAAGTAACCCCCTAATACCAAAAGCTATGTCAAAACTCACGACCAATTATCTGGGAATAGAGCTTCGGAACCCGCTAATAGTGGGTGCGTCGTCGCTCACGGCAAACATCGACACCTTGAAGGCCATTGAGAAAGCCGGAGCGGGTGCCATTGTTTTTAAATCGCTTTTTGAGGAGCAAATCCAGCTCGAGGAACTGGAGCTGGAGAATGAGCTGCAGGAATACAACGAGCGCCATGCTGAGATGGTTAAGCTTTTCCCTACGCTCAAGCATGCAGGCCCTGCCGATCATCTGGCTAAACTTAAAAAGGCTAAGGAAACACTCGGGATTCCTGTTATTGGTAGCCTCAACGCCATGCACCCCGATACCTGGGCTGATTATGCCCTGGCCATTGCCGACACCGGTGTCGATGCCCTTGAGCTGAACTTTTACTCCACCCCCAAGGATTTTGAGGTGGAGGGGAAAACAATCATTCAGTCGCAGGTTGAGATACTGCAAAGTGTTAAGGAAAAAGTAAAGATACCTATTAGTGTGAAACTAAGCCCATTCTATACCAACCCCCTTGATGTTATTCGCCGTTTCTATCAGACCGATATCGATGGCTTTGTTCTGTTCAACAGGCTATTTCAACCAGATATCGATATCGATAAAGAAGAACTGGTACAAACCATTATCCTCAGCGACTACTCCGACCACAGGTTGCCCTTGCGGTTTACAGGTTTGCTATACGGCAATATTGCTGCCGATATTTGTGCCGCAACAGGCATTATCACCGGTCACGATGCAGTTAAGATGATACTCGCCGGAGCCGATGCATTCCAGGTGGTTAGTGCGCTTTACAAGCATGGCATTGATCATATTACCACCATGCTTTCACAATTTGAAAGCTGGATGAACCAAAAGGGGTATAAGTCGGTTGACGATTTTAGGGGTAAACTGGCCAAAAAGAACCTTCACGATCCCTTTGCCTACCGCCGCGCCCAGTATGTGGATATCCTGCTCCGCTCCAACGAGATCATAAATAGCAAAGCGCTGAAGTAGCAAGAATTTTGATAGCAAAAGCAGGTTCTCGTAACCTGCTTTTTGTGTTAACG
>OMKS01000672.1_pt1 | contig 31441 bp, 28 predicted proteins | sample 1674721 | NCBI WGS metagenome assembly OMKS01 (sample SAMN06264996, study PRJEB25208) | sediment metagenome | isolation source: hot spring sediment | place: USA: California | collected 2014-09-02 | reverse complement strand
TATTTCATTCTCAACTTTATAGTGAAGAATTATATCAATCGAAACCGAAGCTTAATTTTTACGGATTGTTTAATCTAAAGGGAATTCCTTACAAAATTGAAAGCGAAATTCACATACCATACAGCAATCCCGAAGTATTGATAAAATATAATTCACCAAGCTTCATTGATGAGACTTTAGTAGAATACACTATTGCGTTAATAAATCTGTCCAAAGAATCCCGAGAAATCCATAGAACAAAGAGTAATAGTTATCTCCTTCGCAATTTAGACCCCGGTGCTTATTCTATCGAAATCTCAGCTGCCAATGCAAAGGGAGTTAGCAGTGATACATTGAGTTTAAGTACCATTGTAATTCAGACTCCATTTTTTAAAAATATATGGTTTTATCTTTTGGTGATTATTTTTCTAATTTCGATTTCATACTCGGCATATGAATATTTAGCAAGAAATCGATATTTCAAATTGCTTGAAATTGAAGTTAAGAAAAGAACACAGGAGCTTCGAAATTCGGAAAGAAGTATAAGAGATTTAACCCAAAGAATTTTTACTGCCCAAGAAGAAGAAAGAGAAAAAATTGCACGTGAACTTCACGATAATCTATCACAAGAATTGGCTCTTGTTAAATTTGAGTTTGATAAATTATCTAACGAAGTTTCGGTCGACAGTAATTCAAAATTTACTTTGTTATCAAATAAACTAGACGGAATTTTAATCTCATTGAAAAACATGGCATTCTTGCTTCATCCTAATTCCATCAAACAAATGGGGCTTGTAAACGCTGTTCAGGCTTTGTGTAATGATGTTTCAAATCACTCTAATATAAAGGTGGAATTCTTTTCAAACATCAATGAACCCCTCAGAATGAATGAAGAATACCAGACCAACATTTACAGATTTGTTCAAGAGGGTTTGACAAATATTCGTAAGCATTCCAAAGCTGAAAGCAGTATTGTTATTTTTATTTTGAAAGATGATTTTCTCAATATAAGAATTGAAGATGACGGCATAGGGTTCAATTATAATGAGGAAAAAACCAGCGGGAAATTAAATGGAATGGGTTTGGCAAGTATGGAAGAAAGGATTCGTTTTTTGGGAGGTGAATTAAATATAAAATCTTACGCAGGAGAAGGCTGTAAACTAAATGCGAAAATCCCGTCGTCAATTCTTCATAATAATGATTCTTTGGCAAGTTCAAACCAGGAATCCGTATCATAGCCTAATACAACTTTCCTGTTAAATCTAACAATTGGGGTTTTAAAAAGAAGCGGGTCTTCAAGTAATTCGGTTTCAACATCATGGATTATATATTTGAGATTCCTCTTATTGTATTGTTTCCCTTCAATGTCGATTAATTCTTCTAAAGAATAAAATTGAGTGAAGTTATCCAATTCTTTCTTGCTCACACCTTTTTCGGTTAAGTCTCTAAATTGAAATTCGATTTTACGTTCTTTGAAAAATCTTTCTGCTTTCTGGGTATCTTTACATCTTTTAGTACCAAAAATCTGAATCATTTTTCAACTCCCTTTAACACTTTGTACTTAACCATTCCATCTAACACGTTATATGCGTTGTAACCGTTATCCAAAAGAAATTTAGTTGCAAAAGTTGAACGATTTCCGGTTCTGCAAATTACTGCTATGTTTTTATCCTTATGAATTTCCAACTCGCCAATTCTTTCGGATAATTCTTGTACAGGTATATTAATAACCGATTCAATCTTTCCTAAAGAACTTACTAATTCCTGAGGTGTTCTAACATCAAGAATTACAAGAGATGAATCAGAATTCATATTCTCTATAAATTCTTCAATTGATACCGAAGGAACATTTGGTTTTTGCGCACAAGAAATATTTATCAGACTTAAAAGCGCTACAAAAAATGTATATATTTTCATTTGTCATTCTACTTTCATTTTTAGTTTACCAATATTTTGAATAGCTGCAGAAATTTCATCTCCTACATTAACAGCACCAACTCCCTCAGGAGTTCCGGTAAATATTAAGTCTCCTCTTTCCAGAGTAAATTTCGAAGAAAGATAAACTACAATTTGAACCGGGTTGAATAACATAAAATCTAAAGTAGAAGATTGTTTAACTTCACTATTTACCGAAAGTTCAATTTTTTCATTTCCCTTAAGAAGATAATCTTTTTTCAAAGTTATATCAGAAATTACCGCAGAGGTATCAAAGACTTTTGCTAAAGTCCAAGGATGCCCTTTCTTTTTTAATTCACTTTGAATATCGCGCAAAGTCATATCTAATCCAACTGCATATCCATAAATAGCTTCCTCAGCGCGGGCTTCGTCTGCATTTTTAATATCCTTACCAATTAGCAAAACTAATTCAACTTCGTGGTGCATTTCTCCTGAATCAACCGGTTTAATAATACTCTCACCCGAATAAACTAAAGAAGATGAAGGTTTTAAAAAGATTAACGGAAATTCAGGAATTTCGTTGCCCATTTCTTCTGCATGTTTGGCATAATTTCTTCCAACACAGACTAATTTACCTACTTCAATTTTTTCATCACTGTTTTTAATTTTTAAGGATTTCATTTTATACCCGAATTAAGTTTTTTGCTTTTTCTTTTTTGCAGCCGGGAAAAGAATATTATTAAGTATTAATCTGTACCCGGGAGAATTTTTGTAAAGACTCAAATCCGTTTCGGGGTCCCCTACTGCATGTTGGTAATCTTCGGGATCGTGTCCTCCGTAAAATGTAAAAAATCCTCTTCCGTAATTCCCGTGAATATATTTTACTTGATTTGTCCCTTCGCGTTCACCAAGTATATAAACCGAATTCTTTATCAATTCTTTTCTGAACATAGTTGTTTGTCCCATAAATCCGCGAATTACATTTACATGATTTTGGGTTAACATTGTTGGAACCGGATCATACTTTGCAGAAAACTCGAAAAGAGTAAAATAATCATTCTGCTGGTTGCCGATTTCCATAGGTTGAATATCTATGTTGCTGTATTCATAAATATATGGATTCATTTCCAGTTCAAAATTTTCAAAAGCAAGAGTTTGTGAAAAGTCCAATTTATCCTGAGCATTTGGATCGGGTGGATCACCATCAAACATTCTATCAACAATATCTACATTTTTTGCTGCAAGAGCTATATCATACGAATCGGTTGCCGAACACATTGCAAAGAGGAACCCGCCGCGCGAAATATAATCTCTAATTTCAAGTGCTACTGCTAATTCCATTTTGCTGACTTTTGCGAAGCCCAATTTTTTTGCTTCATTTTCATAAAGCATTTGCTGTTCAATATACCATTGAGCGTTACTGAAACTTGCATAGAATTTTCCGTATTGACCGGTAAAATCTTCGTGATGAAGATGAAGCCAATCATAATTCTTTAGATCACCTCTTAAAATATCCTGAATCCAAAGTTTATCATAAGGAACTTCTGCATAATCAAGAACAAGCGATACGGCATCGTCCCAAGGTAGAAATCCTTCCGGAACAAATACACCGATACGGGGTGATTTTTCAAGTCTAACAACATCCATATTTTGTTCTTCACTTTGAACATAAGCAAAAATTTCGACAGCCTGAGTACTGGAGATTACTTCAAAAGAGACGCCTTTTAATTTGCATGTAAGAGCTAATTGATCATCGTAATCAAAAAGAAATGATCCGCCGCGATAGTTTAAAAGCCAATCGGCAGTTGCACCTTTATCAAGCGCATTATATGTTACGCCGTAAGCTTTGAGATGATCGGTTTGTTCAAGGTCCATATTGATCAGCAGTTTATTTTGAGCAAATAAAATTGATCCGCTCAGCAGAAAAATTATTAGCATTCTTTTCATGGGAAAAATCTACCGGGGTTTCTATAAAAATATTATGCAGATTTTCGGTCTGCCTTAATATAAATCGGTTTTGATCCTTTGTTGATTGTATCTTTTGTAATAAGACACTTTTCAATATTATTCATATTCGGTAATTCAAACATTATGTCGAGCAGAACACCTTCAACAATAGAACGGAGTGCCCGTGCTCCGGTTTTACGTTCAATTGCTTTGTCTACTATTAATTCCAACGAACCTTTTTCAAATTCAAGTTCAACACCTTCCATCATAAACAATTTTTTAAACTGTTTAATGATTGCATTCTTAGGTAGTGTTAAAATTTGCTTGAGTGCTTCCTTGTTTAACGAATGAAGAGGAGCAATAATCGGAAGTCTTCCGATCAATTCCGGTATTAATCCATATTTTAATAAATCTTCCGGCTGAATTAACTGAAGTAATTGATCTCTCTCTTCGTTTCGTTCTTCCGAAAAGCCTGTATCAAAACCCATTACATTCTTTTTAACACGCGATGCAATAATCGGGTCTATGCCGTCGAAAGCACCGCCAACAACGAATAATATATTTTTCGTATTAATGTTAATTAAACTTTGTTCGGGATGTTTTCTCCCTCCTCGAGGCGGCACACCTGCAACCGTTCCTTCAAGTATTTTCAATAATGCTTGCTGAACTCCTTCGCCGGAAACGTCTCTTGTAATTGAAGTACTTTCACTCTTTCTCGCTATCTTATCAATCTCATCAATATAGATAATACCTTTCTGAGCTTTTTCTAAATTATAATCGGCAGCTTGCAGCAATCTAACAAGAACCGTTTCAACATCATCACCCACGTAACCGGCTTCTGTTAAAGTTGTTGCATCGGCAATTGCAAAAGGAACATCTAAAATTTTGGCGAGAGTTTGTGCGATTAATGTTTTTCCAACACCGGTTGGACCGATTAATAGAATGTTGCTCTTTTCAATTTCCACATCATCTAATTCAAAAAAGGAAGTACTTGAATTTATTCTTTTATAATGGTTGTAAACTGCAACCGATAAAACTTTCTTCGCCCGTTCTTGACCGATTACATGTTCATCAAGACTGCGTTTTATCATTTCTGGAGTAAGAGCCGTGGCAATTTTTGATTTACTGTTGATTGCAGCTATGTTATTCTTAAGAATATCAACGCTCGTCCTGATGCAAATATCACATATATATACATCCGGTCCGGCAACCATTGATGTTACTTCGTTTCCGTCTCTTCCGCAAAAAGAACATTTTACATTGGGTTGATTTTTAGGATTATTCATATTGGTCTATTTTTATATTGGTTAATATATTCAATTTTTTGTCTTGACTTGTCAAAATATAAGGAGTTGCTGTAATTTTCAAGTATTTTTCTATATTCTGCTAATGCTCCGTCATAATCTTTTAACGCAAAAAACTTGATTTCTCCCAGTAAATATTGCATTTCCGCATTAAACATCTGCAGCGAGCTTTCTTCAATAATTGACGAAAGTGTTTTAATAGCGGCTGTATACTGTTCCTCGGCAATCAATACTTGTGCATACTTAAATGCAGAAAACTCTGAAACGATAGGATTTTTCTTTACTCTAAGTTCATTCAATAATTCCGCGGCACCGGAAAAATTCTTTTTGTAAATCATAAAATCTGCTTTGGAATATTCGGCTAAAGTCAGCGAATCACTTTTTAATATTCTTATTAATGCTAAAAGTTGAAGCGCATCATTTGCATTATCATCCGACAAGTTTTGTGTAACATTTGATAATTTTTCTGAAGCTGATTCGAAATTACCTTCCCAGAAATATACTTTGCCGAGGAGTAAATTTATCTGGCTATTAATATATTCGGGTAATTTTCTATTCTTAGAAACATCTAACAAAAGATTCTCTGCGTAAACAAGGTCTCCCTTTATAGCATTAATTTCAGCAAGGCGTAGTTTAGCTTCATAATGAAACTGTGAAATTCCATTTGTTGAAAGAATATTATTATAAAAGTGAGAAGCTGTATCAAGTTCGTTTAGTTTCTTAAAATAAATTTCAGCAATTCTTAAAACAGATTCGCTCTTAATCTCAATTCCGGGATACTTATTAATTATTTGCTGATATAAATCAATGGCTTTTTTGTAGTCATCAACAAAAACAACTTTGGTTTTGTATATGGGTTTCCAATTTTCAATTACCGAATCTCTTTTACTGTTGAGAGTTTGTTCGAAAGTTCTTGCATAACCTATTTGTGATTGAGGAACTAGCGGAGATTTAGGATATTCTTCTATTACTTTATTAAATGCTTTTGATGCAATATCAAATTTGTTTTGACGAAGCGCCTCTTGAGCAAACCTATAAAGTTCGCTTCCGTTTGATTTTGTTTGTGATTCTAATTTAACAACATATTCAAAAGCTGAGCCGTAATCATTATTTAATTGATGAAGTTGAATTAGCACCCTGTTAATTTCGGTTATATTGTTTGTTTCATTAAAAGATCTTACCGCTGCAATTGTTTCCAACAATGCGTTTGGTCTCGATAGAAAAGAAATCATATTACCGATAACCATTGGTGTTTTGTTTGGATCATTTTTAATAATCTCACAGTATTCAATAGCTGCTTTTTCAAAACTCATTGTCATTGCATAAATTCGAGCAAGATCAAGCGAAAATATGTCGGTGTTATCGGTTAACTCTTTTCCTCTTTTCAGATACTCGATAGCTTTTTTGAAGGCTCTGTTCTCAAGTGCATAATTAACAATTATTCGATACGAAGAGACACTATTGTGAGTTAAGGATAGTCCATCTTCCCATGTTTGAAATGCCTTTAATGTATCTCCCTTTGTGTAATAAGTGCTTCCAAGTATGCCATATAAACCAATATTGTCGGGATTCAATTTTATGTTGCCTGATATAAGATCAATCGCTTCATCATACTCTTTGAGTTGTATATAAATATTATTGAGCGCTTCTAAATAAGAATGATTCCATGGCTGCTGGTTGTATATATTTTTATAAATAGTTTTTGCTTCTTCATATTGACCTGATTGCTCAAAAGATTTTGCAAGCCTGAACATGTTGGAAAGATTTTTTTCTTGAGAGAAAAGAATAATTCCCGATAGAAGAAAAAACGTTACGCTATATTTAAATATTCTCATAATACTTTGGATCAATAATATTTCCGTAATTCAAAATTAGGTTGGGATCAATCTGCTTTTTCAGTTTTGCCATTTGCTTGATAATTTGTTCACCAAACATCATTAATAAATATTCACGTTTTAACTTTCCTATACCATGTTCGGCAGAAATTGTTCCATTTAGCTTAACACCTTCACGACACAATTCGGCATAAATATTTTTAGCAACCGAATATTGTTCTTCATTTTTAGGAAGCATGTTTAAGTGAAGATGTGAATTTCCAAAATGTCCATATGCAATTTGATTAATGCCGCTCTCTTTTACCTTCTCTTTTGCGAAAAAATAAAATTCACGAAAACTGCTATCAGGAACGGCAATATCGGTACCGACCTTTAATATATTATTCCGCGAAATATATTCATTAACCTTCCATGCAACAGCGTGACGAAATTCTCCGAATTGTTTTCTGTCATTTTCATTATTAGCAAACCAAGCAGTTTGAACATCACCGTTATGTTTTTCTATTAGTTCAATCCATTTGTTGAAAATCTGTTCTTCGTTTTCTTCTTCGAATTCCTGTTCAAACCAAACTGCTGCTTGTGCTTTACCCGGTATATTAGGAAAATCCTCAACTAAAAACTTCAGCGTGTTTTCGTCAAAATATTCAAGTGCCAAAGCATCAATATTATCAGATAGATTTTCATTTCTATTTTTATATGATTCATTACGAGCATTCTCGATGAAATTAAGACCATCACTTTCATCATTAAAAAATATTACCGATGATAAAATGTTCTTAGGCTTATCTAATAATTTCAATTTGATTTCTGTTATAAAACCCAATGTTCCTTCGGAACCGATAAAAAGATCGATTGCGTCCATATTTTCTTTAATAAAATAACCGGCTGCATGTTTTGTTTTCGGCATTTGGTATTGCGGCAGAATAATCTCTATTTGCTTTCCGCTCTTTGATGTCAAACGCAAATTGTTATCTCTTGCAAATAGCTTTCCTCTTTCCAAATAAACTTCTTCGCCATCGGGTAAAATGATTTCAAGAGCAGTAACAAAATTTCGTGTCGGACCATACTTAAATGTTTTTGCTCCCGATGCATTGGTTGACACGGTTCCGCCGATATAACAATCTTTTTCAGTTGGATCGGGGGGATAAAATAATTCTTTTTCCTCAACTAACTTAATAAACTCGCTAAGTAAAACTCCCGGTTGAACGATTGCATATTTTTCTATTTCATTTATTTCGGTTATTCGATTCAACTTATCGGTTGAAATAAGGATTCCGTCATTAGGGACACAACCGCCGGTTAGCCCCGTTCTATTACCGCAAATTGTTACTTTCTGTTTAGAAGTATTTGCCGATTTTAAAATAGAAATAATATCTGCTTTCGTTTCGGGAAAGAATACTTCATCACAATTGCCTTTATAGTTTGAGGCATCAACAAGATAGTTTTGTATTTCTGTTTGATCGGTTTTAATTAACATTGTTTTGAAATAATATCGATTAGAATTTACGAAGGAATTATTTAACAGATTTACCATGGCGTTCCATAATTCCCTGCCATGTTTTTTCATCGAGCTGCTCGGATTCTTCAATTAACATTATCGGAATGTCGTCTTCAATTCTATAACGTCTTCTTGTTGATTTATCTGTTGATACTAAAAAGTTTCCATCAAGAACAAGATCAGCTTTAGTTTCGGGGCAGCATAAAACTTCAAGTAATTCTTTGCTTAACATAAACTATCCTATTTAATTGTTTACAAATTTACCCTAATTCGCATTAAAATGTTACGCCTTTCTTGAACTAAAATTTGGTCACCATTGTTTTATTAACTCACCTTACGCAAAGATGTTATTACCTTAAAAGTTACTGTTTTCAGACCTTTCAGGTAACTTAATTTTAGCCTATTAATGCAACATTGAAGGTTAAAAACAAGCAACCTTCAATGTTTGTGCGTAAGGTGACATATTAAGATAAGTTAATCTTTGCTTTCTGATGTGAATCCCAAAGGATGTTTTGTCATCTTATAGCTATATAATCACACTAAATATAACAATAAGAGGAGTTAATATGTCAGAAGAAAGAAGAGTGGGTATTCCATTGCTTGGTGAAGAAATGCCCAATTTAGAGGTTCAAACAACACATGGAATGAAAAACATTCCCGGTGATTACAAAGGGAAATGGATAGTATTGTTCAGTCATCCCGGTGATTTTACGCCTGTATGTACTACAGAATTTGTTGCTTTTGCAAAAAGAGCTGATGAATTTAAAAAACTAAATGCAGAACTTATCGGTCACTCAATTGACCAAGTATTTTCACACATCAAATGGGTTGATTGGATAAAAGATAATCTTAATGTTGAAATTCCTTTCCCTGTAATTGCAGACGACATGGGAAGAGTTGCAATGAAATTAGGAATGATTCATCCCGGCAAAGGAACAAATACGGTTCGTGCTGTATTTTTAATTGACCCGGAAGGAAAGATTAGATTAATGATATACTACCCGCAAGAAATCGGACGACAAATTGACGAGGTATTACGTGCATTGAAAGCATTGCAAATTTCCGATTCACACGAAGTTGCTATGCCGGAGAATTGGCCTAATAATGAATTAATTGGTGACAAAGTAATTCTTCCTCCTCCAAAAGATGTTGTTACTGCAAGAGCAAGAGAAAAAGAAGCTGAAGGTTACGACTGGTGGTTTAAGTTCAAGAAACTTGATAACTAATTTCCATTATTGTTGGAACACCCTCATTTAATCCCCAATGCAAATCCGTCTTTGGGGATTTTTTTTATCAGCCCAAAATCATATTTTTTGCCTTCATTTTTAAGGATGTTTTATGTACAAACCTCGAGTTAAGATATGTTGTATTTCATCTGTTGAGGAGATGAAACTTGCCGTAAGATACGGCGCATCTGCAATTGGTCTTGTAGCTGAAATGCCGAGTGGTCCCGGTGTTATTAATGATGATTTGATTGAAGAAATTGCATTACAAGCTCCTCCGGATATCTCCACTTTTTTGTTAACCAGCAGACAAAGTGTTAAAGAAATCATTACTCATCAAAAGAATTGTAAAACAAATACAATACAAATTGTAGATAATCTTTTGGAAGGTACACACAAGGAATTGAAAGAAGCATTGCCGGGTATTTCAATCGTACAGGTAATTCATGTTAATGATGAATCCTCGGTAGAAGAAGCAATAAGAGTTTCCGAAGACGTAGACGGAATTTTACTCGATTCGGGTAATCAAAAATTGGAAGTAAAAGAACTCGGTGGTACCGGGCGCACACACGATTGGCGATTAAGTAAAAAAATTGTTGATTCTGTTTCAAAGCCGGTATTTCTTGCGGGCGGATTGAATCCGAGCAATGTTGAAGATGCAATTAAAACTGTTATGCCTTATGGTTTGGATATCTGCAGCGGAGTTAGAACAAATGGCAAACTTGATGAAAATAAATTAAGAGAGTTTTTTGATAAAGTAAATTATACCCGGATTTCCGGTTAGAAAACCCGGGTAAATTTTTTATACACCCAAAGTAGTTCCTTCACCGCACAAATCACTAACAGCTTGTTTAACTCTTTCTTTCATTCCGGTTTCGGCTAATTTAATATAAGTACGGGGATCATAAAGTTTTTTGTTCCCAACTTCACCTTCAACTTTAAGAACGCCGTCATAATTTTTAAACATGTGATCGACTATCGGTCTTGTGAATGCATATTGAGTATCCGTATCAACATTCATTTTAATAACACCGTATTCTAAGGTTTCTCTAATTTCTTCTAAAGAAGAACCGCTTCCTCCGTGAAATACTAAATCGAATGCAGCAGCATCACCGTATTTTGCAACAACTGCGGCTTGTCCTTCTTTCAAAATAGACGGACGAAGTTTTACGTTACCCGGCTTATAAACACCGTGAACATTTCCGAAAGTTGCGGCAAACATATAACGCGCACCTTTAACTTGACTTAATTTTTCGTAAACATAAAGCATATCTTCCGGAGTTGTATAAAGTTTTTCTGCCGGCGCATCTTCATTACTTACACCGTCTTCTTCGCCCCCGACAACTCCCGCTTCAACTTCTAAAATAATTCCAAGCTCTTTACATTCTTTTAATAATTCAACGGCTATTTTCATATTCTCATCAAGAGGTAGTTCACTACCATCAAACATGTGAGAGTTAAATAAAGGAAGTTTTCCTTCAGCAACTCTTCTTCTTGATTCTTCAATTAACGGTCTTAGAAACGAGTCTACTTTTTTCGGTTGGCAGTGGTCGGTGTGAAGTGCAACGTTAATATCATATTTATCTGCAACTAAATGAATATGATTAGCAATTGATATAGCACCGAGTGCAGCATCTTTTAACATTATTCCCGAAGCAAACTCGCCGCCGCCTGTACTCACTTGAATTATACCATCGGATTTCATTTCCGCAAAAGCTTCCAAAACAGCATTAGCCGTAACTTCACTTGTTACATTGATAGCAGGATAAGCAAATTTGTTTTTCTTTGCGTTGTCCAACATTTTACAATACTTCTCGTAATTTACAACCGGCATATCGCCTCCTACATTTAATATGAAACAATCTTAAAAATTAATTGGACAAATATAACTAATTATTTCTATGCGAAAAATTTTCTTAACTTTGTTGCAATTCAATCAAAAGAAAATTATGGAAAGACAAATAACAACGGTAGTCTTGGATTTGGACGGAACGCTTGTTCAATCGCATAAAAATATTTACGAAGCAACTATTCATTCATTTGAGAAATTAAATATTAATTACAATCTACCGGAGGAAGAATTTTACAAAAAAATTGGTCATCACTTTGAAGATATCTTTAGTGACTTCGGAATAATTGTAAATGATTTTGAAAAGTTTATAAAGGTTTATAAATCAGTTTACTTCGATTACATCGCTTCATCGTCATTGTATCCCGGAGTAGAAAAAGTTTTATATGAATTAAAGGCTCGCAAATTTAACATCTCGCTTCTAACAACAAAGGCACAAGATCAAGCTGATAGAATAATTGAACATTTTCATCTTTCAAAATATTTCGATTATATAATGGGAAGAAGACCCGGCATACCCCATAAACCTGCGCCGGATATGCTGATGAAAATCTGCGATGATCTCAATTCCTTACCTCGCCAAACAATTATGGTGGGCGATACCGAACTTGATATTCTATGCGGTAAAAATGCCGGTTCAATTACTTGTGGTGTAACTTACGGTTATAGAAGTAGTGAAGAAATAGAAAACTTAAAACCGGATTTTGTTATTAACAATTTTGAAGAGATTTTAAAAATCTTATAATTAAGTGAGGTTTTTATGGAAGGTAAAGTAACTTCATCAAGTCAAAATAGAATTTGCAGAATTTCTTTTTTTCATCCCAAAAGTAATTCGCTGCCAAGTTCGTTATTGAATGAATTGGCTGAGACAATTACAAATGCAGGCAATGATGAAAATGTAAACGTAATTGTTTTGCAAAGCGAGGGAGAGAAAGCGTTTTGTGCAGGCGCATCATTCGATGAATTGAGTTCCATTACTGATTTTGAAAACGGGAAAAATTTCTTTATGGGATTTGCCAAAGTTATTAACGCTATGAGAAAATCCCCTAAGTTTATTATTGCAAGAGTACAAGGAAAAGTTGTCGGTGGAGGTGTTGGTCTTGCTGCCGCTTCTGATTATGCCTTTGCTGCTGAAAATGCTTCAGCAAAACTTAGCGAACTTGCTTTGGGCATCGGTCCTTTCGTAGTCGGACCCGCAGTTGAAAGAAAAATCGGCAAAAGTGCTTTCTCGGAAATGTCAATCGATTTTGAATGGAAAACTTCTCACTGGTGTGAACAAAAAGGATTATTCAACAAAGTCTTTTCTTCAATTGATGAAATGGATCAAGCGGTTAATGAACTTGCCGATTCACTATCGAATGGAAGTCCGGATGCCATGAAAGAATTAAAAAAAGTTCTTTGGGAAGGAACGGAAGATTGGGATACTCTTTTAGAAAAACGTGCCGAGATAAGCGGTAAACTTGTTTTAAGTAATTTCACAAAAAATTATATCAAGAACTTTAAAGAGAACAAGCAATGAAAAAGTTAATCTTATTGGTAATTCTTTTTACAATTAATTTATCCGCTCAAAAAAACATTGAGCACTTGTTTAAAGGAATTGACGGATGCTTTATAATGTATGATTTCAATAATGATGAATACTTCCATTACAATGAAGAAAGATGTAATACAAGAATGCTTCCCGCATCAACTTTTAAAATTCCAAACTCAATGATTTTTTTAGAAGAAGGAATTATTCCCGATGAAAATTATGTTATTAAATGGGATAGCGTTGACAGAGGTTGGGATAAATGGAATATGGATCACGATTTGAAAAGTGCTTTGAAATATTCTGCGGTTTGGTATTACCAAGAATTGGCAAGAAAGGTTGACAGAGAAATTTATATGAATTACTTGGATGAATTGAATTACGGCAACAAGATTATCGGTGATAAAATTGATTACTTCTGGCTTGATTGGAGTTTAAGAATTTCTGCTGATGAGCAAATAAAATTTTTGAAGAAATTTGTAAAAAATAATTTGCCTTTTTCACAGCGCAATATAGATATTGTAAAAAGAATAATGATAGCCGAAGAAACCGGCAATTATATCTTGCGTGGTAAAACCGGTTTGGGTGATTTACGGGATGGAATTTATACCGGCTGGTATGTCGGTTACGTTGAAACAAAAGATAACATATTTGTTTTCGCACTGAATATGGATGCTTGTGATTATGAAAAAATTACATCTCTAGCAAGGATTAATCTAACAAGAAAAATATTGAAGGAGCTGAATGTACTTAAATAAAGATGGAATCTTTCAAAAAGATTCCATCTTTTAGCCAATCATATTTGCCGAGTAGTGCATAATGTGCTATAAATTTAATTTCAGGACATTTTTCTTTGACCTGAGCAAGCCACTGCCTGCCTATTTCGGCACGGTCTTTCGTGTGTTGTGATAGTGTTGGGGAAAGTTTGGTCATCAAAACATAGGTTTGCATATTGCCTCCTAGTTATGTGAGGATACTTACTATTATAAGCAATAAAATATCAGGTAAGTGTCAATTGGAATCGTTAATTATGCTCGCATAAAAAGACGGGTCAGTATCTCCCTCTGTCGAAATCAACATAATTTTAGAACTGCTGTCTATTTCTAATTTTTCATAAATTGATTTATCATTATCATAAGCATATTTCAATATACCTAACGAAACAGCTCCCGATTCGCCTGAAACAATTTTTTCTTTTGAAAATTCTTTCATTCCGAGTATTGCAATTTCATCATCACATGAGACGAAATAATTACTATGCTTCGAAATGATATCCCATGCAAGTTTGCTTGGTGTGCCGCAAGAAAGTCCTGCCATTATTGAATCTAATCTACCGTAAACCGAATGCGGTTCGCCGTCATTTATTTCTATCGATTTGAAAAAACATTCCGCTTTATTCGGTTCAACAATAATTGTGATTGGTTTTTCAGAGCCGAACTTATTAACGAGATATGCTTCAATTGCCGCGGGCATTGATCCGACACCGCAATGAAGAAATATGTGCGTGAAATTATCCCCGTTAAGTTGTTCATAAATTTCATCAATAAGAGTTAGATAGCCTTGCATAATAATCAGCGGGATATTTTCGTAACCGTTCCATGAAGAATCTTGAACTAAGATGGCATTTTCATCCTCAGCATATTCTTTGGCTTTATCAGATGCGAAATCATAGTTGCCGTCAACTACAAATACCTCTGTTGCAAATTCTTTAATATTATTTATCCTTGCTTCGGAAGATGTATTCGGCATAAACACAAAAGATTTACAACCAAATTGATTTGCAATCCACGCGACACCTCTACCGTGATTGCCGTCTGTTGCCGTTACAAAAGTAAATTGAGATAGATCTGCTTTTAACAATTTTTTGAATGACAACTCTTCTTTATCCCAACCAAGTTTTTCATACAGTATGTTTGTAATAGCATAACTTGCACCCAGAACTTTAAAGGCGTTTAATCCCATACGCTGCGATTCATCTTTTACCCAAAGTTTATTTACACCGACTTTATCTGCGTAATTATTCATTTCAATCAGTGGAGTTGCTTTATAATTATTTAACGTTTTGTGAAATACACGAACTTTATTTTTTGATTCTTCATCAAACAAAGCGATAAGGTTGGATTTTTCTTCGCGGTTTTTATTCGAGATTATTTTTATCATATAGTTGTTATTTAGATTCTATTATAAATTTTTGTAGTGGTAAAATTACCAATAAAATCATTCATTTACTTCGCCGCTAAAGAATAGTTTATTAAATTAGCGGTTGAATTTTACAATCAACTATATAATGTTCATGAGAATACTGCTAATTTTATTTTTCATATTTATGTTTATTAATTCATTTGCCCAAGTAAACACGGAAAAATACAGAACCCCGGATACATTAAAAGGTTTTGCCGGTTATTTTGAATTCAGCGGTACAATTAAAACCGGTAACTCGGAAAAAACCGAAGCCGGCTTTGACGGTAGAATAGATTGGAAATTATCTTCCGTAACAACGTTTTTAATTTTCGAAAGTGATTATGAATGGATTAACGGAAACCGTACTTCTAATGAAGGATTAATTCACCTTCGTCATGTTAGACAATTAACCAAGCTGCTTGATATTGAATTTTTTGGACAGGTTAATTATGATAAAAAAGTGCTGGTTGATAACCGTGAATTAATAGGCACCGGTATTAGATATAAATTTTTAAACTTCTCTAATGGTGATTTAACTCTGGGTACTGCATACATGTTCGAACACGAGAATTTTAATTTACCGGGAAATGCGGTTCATCTTTCCGAAGTTAATGATCATCGATGGAGTAATTATGTTTCTTATTATCTGGCGATAAACCCTTATGTAAATTTCGGCGGCGTTGTTTATTATCAACCGATGTTTAAAAATTTTGGAGATTATAAATTACTCGCTGAAAACAGCTTAACAGTTAAGCTGACTGAGCTTGTTTCATTATCAATAAACTTTAAATTAAGACACGATTCAGAACCGCCGGACGGAATTAAACAGACCGATACCAAAACCGATATAGGAATTGCTTTCAAGTTTTAAATGCCGAACATAATTGAAACGGTAAGATCGATTGCGGTGATGTTGTCTTCGTAATCTTTTTTTCCAAGTAAATTTAATACTCCATAGTGCAGATTGATATCTAATTCTATTCCGGGGAAAAAATTATATCCGATTCCGCCGCTTAATCCTAAACCAACCCGAGTTTCACTCGGATAAATTTTATGTATTGATTCACCCGATTTATCTTCATAAAAAATATCGGCATCATCAAATGCACCGAAGAGCATATCAAGACCAACATAAGGTTTGAATTTTCCCTTAATCCATAAATATTCTATGCCCAGTATCAGTGACTTCAACCTGTTATCAACTCTAACATTAGTCGGTACACGAGTTTCAGAAGGATTCGTATTGGTTATTATACCCGCACCTTTTATTTCGGAATGGTAGTAGCCCCCCTTAAATCTAATGAGAGTTCCGGGAATAATATATTTTAAAAAGAAAGAGTAATGATAATCGCTTTCAACTTTATAGCTTAATAGAGTGTTGCCGCTTTTTTCAATAACGTTATTTTGAAAGCTTATTAATCCCCATCCGAAACCAACAATAAGATTCTGAGAAAAAACATGTAATGAAAGGAAAAAAAAAGTTATTATGTATAAGAATCTCTTAATAGATTTCCTCAAAGTTTGTGGTTAAAAACTACAAAAAAATTATTTTTCCGGCAGGAAAGAAATATGTATAATATATTTTCATAAGCTGGGAAGAAAAAGACGAGTATATTGAATTTACCTTTGTCGAAATGGAAGACTCGTCTATAACGTTTAACGGAATAAGATACGAACTCTTAGATTCCGGAGAGCTAAAAGTCAACCTGGAATTGAAACACGACGAAAAAACCGAAATTGAAGAGTTTATTTTCTCCAAAATGTGAAGAAAAAAGATAAACTTGTGACTAACAAAATTTACAGATAGATATATTTGTCGTATTTTTACATACCAGAAATTCTTATAAAAATGGAGAAGTGATGGCAGTAATTAAACCTTTTAAGGCAGTAAGACCCGAAGAAAAAGTTGCTCACCTTGTTGCAAGTGTTCCCTATGATGTTGTCAACAGAGAAGAAGCTGCTGAACTTGCAAAAGGTAATCCTCTTAGTTTTTTACGAGTTACTCGTTCCGAAATTGAGCTTGATGCAAAAACAGATCCGTATTCCGAACAAGTGTATAACAAAGCAAAAGAAAATTGGGAAAGGTTAAGAAAAGAAGCTCCGTTAGTTCAGGATGAAAAACCACATTTTTATATTTACCACTTAAAATGGAAGGATCAGGAACAAACCGGCATAGCAGCAACATTTTCGGTAAATGATTATGATAACGATGTAATTAAAAAACATGAAAAAACAAGAAAAGTAAAAGAAGACGACAGAACTAATCACATCGTTACAACCAAAGCACAAACAGGTGCAGTATTCTTAACTTACAAAGGTATTGCAGAAGTAAATGCAATTGTTGAAGAAGTAATGAATGAACGCGATCCACTTTATGATTTTACAGCACCGGACGGCGTTCGACATACCGTTTGGCAAATGCCCGATGACTATAATGATATTATAATTTTTGAAATCGATAAGGTGGAAAGTCTTTACATTGCAGATGGTCACCATAGAGCTGCAAGTGCAAGCCGTTCTCAAAAGGTTAGAAAAGAAAATAATGTGGGTCATACAGGAGAAGAAGAATATAATTTCTTTATGGCGGTTCTATTCCCGGCTGAACAATTAAAAATACTTCCGTATAACCGCGTTGTTCATCAATTTCCGCATGGATTGCAGAAAAATTTCTTTGATAAATTGAAAGAGAATTTTTCAATTGAAGAAACAAACGATCCCAATCCGCCCGAAAGAAGAACAATTTGCATGTATCATAAAAAGAAATGGTATCTTCTAAAGCCAAATGAAAATGTTAAACCCGGCGAAAGTGTTGGTGATAAATTAGATGTTAGTTTACTTCAAAATTATATTCTAAGTTCTTTATTCGGAATTACCGATCCGCGAACCGATACAAATGTTGATTTTATCGGCGGCATAAGGGGAACCGAAGAACTTGTAAAATTAGTTGACGAAGGAAAAGCCGTAGTTGCATTTTCAATGTACCCTGTTTCCGTTGATGATTTAATAAATATTTCCGATGCGGGAGAAATTATGCCTCCTAAATCAACTTGGTTTGAACCAAAACTTAGAGACGGACTTTTAGTTCACGCAATAGATTAACATAAATAGTTTATAACAATTAAGGAAAAAGACATGACAAACAGAATTTATAATTTCAGCGCGGGCCCGGCTATATTACCGGAAGATGTTTTGAAAGAAGCACAAGAAGATATGCTTAGTTACAAAGGTAGCGGTATGTCCGTTATGGAAATGAGTCACCGCGGAAAAATTTACGATTCAATTTTTAAAGATGCTGAAGCTGACCTTAGAAAATTATTGGACATTAACGATAACTATGCGGTGTTGTTCCTGCAAGGCGGGGCAACATTGCAGTTTTCTATGGTGCCAGTTAACTTAATGCCGCCTAAAAATAAAGCAGATTATATTATTACCGGTTCTTGGGCAAAGAAAGCAATGAAAGAAGCAAAAAGAGTCGGCACTGTTAATGTCGCCGGTTCAACCGAAGAAGAGAAATTTGTCAGACTTCCTAAGCAGGAAGAACTCAAATTAGACCCCGATGCTTCTTATGTTCACTTTACATCAAACAATACAATTTACGGAACACAATACATAACCGAGCCGGAGGTTGGAAATGTCCCTTTGGTCTGCGATGCTTCTTCGGATATGCTTCACAAAAAAATAGACATAAATAAATACGGATTGATTTATGCCGGTGCTCAGAAAAATATGGGTCCAGCAGGCGTTGCCCTTGTAATAATCAGAAAAGATTTACTTGAAAGAAGTTCCGATTCACTTCACACTTATTTGAATTACAAAGTTCATGTCGATAGTGAATCGTTGTACAACACTCCGGCAACATATTCAGTATATATTATGGGATTAGTTTACAAATGGCTGTTAAACTTAGGCGGTCTCGATAAGATGTATGAAATGAATAAAGAGAAAGCTGGTATCTTATATGATTATATCGATAATAGTGACGGTTATTATAAAGGAACAGTGGCTGTTAAAGAAGACAGATCATTAATGAATGTTACTTACCGTCTTCCATCAGAAGAACTTGAAAAGAAATTTGTTGCCGAATCAACCGAAAAAGGTTTCTCCGGTTTAAAAGGTCATAGATCCGTTGGCGGTATCCGCGCTTCGATTTACAACGCATTCCCGAAAAAAGGCGTTGAAGCATTAGTGGAATTTATGAAAGATTTCAAGAAAAACAATTAACAAACAATTATTAAACCCGCTCTCATTTTTGAAAGCGGGTTTTTTATTTCTTGATTATTATTTTATTCCGGGTATATTACTTTTAATTCCAACCGAAATTGTTCTTTGTTTTTTAATGTCTTTATATTTTATAAATGACGCGGGAGGTATGATATGTTATATCAAAAATATATACAAGCCGTTGAAGATCATGCAGAACAGCTAACACGAAGATGGACTAAGGAAGTTAAAAATAATCCATCTACTCCCGGTTATAAAAATATGCCCGATAATCTTCTCGATGAAAGAGTTTATGATGTGTTCAAAAGGCTCGGTAATTACCTAATGCAGGACGAACCGGATTTTCACAAAACCGCGGAACACTTTATTAAACTTGGGCGGGAAAGAGCAAAAGAAGGATTAAAAGTTTCGGAAGTAATTTACGCATTAATTTTAGTTCGTGTTGTACTATGGAATTTTATAGTAGAAGAAGGGTTGATCTCAAGTACTTTTGAACTTCACGAAGGATTAGGTTTTTATTCAAAAGTAAACAGCTTTTTTGATAAAGCAGTATTCTTTGTAGCAAAGGGTTTTGAAAGTGCTCATTTAAGCGATGCGGAAATTGTCCACGGCAGTGACTTTTTTGATAAATCAGTAACCGCCGTAATGAGATGGTTTCTTAAAAAGTATTAAAACATAAGTAAGGATTTTCAGTTAGTCTAAAACAGAATTATATCGGATCGGTATGAAAAAAAAATATGTTGTACTCTCGTTAATCGGTTTTATTATTTTGTTTCCTTCATGTTCAAAAGAAGAGCTTAAATTAGAGGTATATAACCCCGAAGCATTTGCTTTCCATGTCGGGGAAGAGTGGGAATTAAATGCTTCTGCACAAGTTAAAGGATTTGAACAATTCGAAGAGAATAAAAGCTATTCAATAAAACTTTCTTATTATGTTAATCTTGTAACTCCTTCGGGCGAGTTGTTTGAGGAAGTAGATTACGGAATGATCGACAAAACAAATAACAACAAGGTTTTGGATTCCCCTCTCGAAATTCAAATGATTCTTGACGGTTCCTTTGAGAAGGGTGATTACATTATGCAAATATTTATTACCGACGATCATTCCGGTCAAACTGATTCAACACAAGTAAAATTTAATCTTTCCGATTAAGTTTTATCACCAAATAGAAATTATTATTGCACCAACCAAGAAAACTACAAAGTGATATACTTCATCTATTAAAAGAAGACCGAATTTTTTGTCTTCGAACAATCCGGTAATAAAATTTGTTGCTAAAGTAAAACCAAGCCACGTCCAAAATGCAGTATGTAAAGCACCGCCTATTGTTTCAATGTGAAGATAAACAAACAGATTTGCCAACACTGCAAGTGCAATGTAATGCTCCAAGAATGCAAGCCCGTAAGTTTTTGCCGGATTAAAACCCTCTTTCAACTGCTCTTCGGTTTTACCCATATAGCCCATCCACATTTTACCAAAGATCGGACCTTACCAAAGTGCACCAATAATCATTGCCGCAACAGCCGAGATAAGAACGGAAAGGTAATTCACTTCTGCTATATACATAGCCCCTCCTTATGATGTTGTTATTGTTCTTTAAAGAGAAGAACGACCGGGTTTTCATTATTTAATTTGTGCCCTCGAAACATACCGGGAGTATTAAACGGCATTGCAATATTTCCGTTTTTATCGATTGCAATAACACCGCCTGTTCCGCCAAGATTTTCTAGTTTATTATGTATAACATCATTTGCAGCATCAACAAGACTAATATTATTATATTCCATCAAAGCTGAAATATCATGAGCAACATTAAGCCGAATAAAATATTCACCTTGTCCGGTTGCAGAAACTGCACATGTATTATTGTTTGCATATGTTCCTGCACCGATAATCGGTACGTCGCCTACCCTTCCGAACTTCTTGTTTGTCATTCCGCCTGTAGATGTAGCCGCAGCTAAGTTCCCGTTTTTATCTAAAGCTACAGCTCCAACTGTTCCAAATTTTTCTTTGCCATCATTTTTTGAAGATTCTTTTTCACGTTGTAATATTTTCTGCAGACTATCCCATCTTTCTTGAACGAAAAAATATTCCGGGTCAACTAACTCAAAACCATTTTGTATTGCAAATTCTTCAGCACCATCAGATATCATCAACACATGAGTAGATTTTTCCATTACTGCCCTGGCTAATGAAATTGGATTTTTAATATGATGTAAACCTGCAACAGCGCCGGCTTGCAAATTTTCTCCGTTCATTATAGCTGCGTCTAATTCATTAATACCACTTGCAGTAAACACAGCTCCTTTACCTGCATTGAAATAAGGTGAATCTTCTAAAATTTTTACAGATGTTTCCACTGCATCTAAACTGCTTCCACCGTTTTCTAATATTTCATATCCTGCTTCGAGTGCTTCGGCAAGTATCTTCTCAAACTCCGCTTCTTGTTCAGGTGAGTATCTTCCCGGCACAATTGAACCGGCACCGCCATGTATTACAATACCATATTTTAATTTTGTTTCCGGTTTATCATTTGAACAAGCGGATAATATAAAGGTTAGCAAAACGGCGAGAAAAACAAGTACGAATTTTTTCATGTTCCCTCTTTTGAAAATCATTGTATGAAATTATTTTATATAAAGCTAAAAAGCAATTAAAGAATTTATTTATATTAATGTTCGATGAAAACCATAATAAAAATATTTTTCCTCATGCAACTGCTAATTATTGTTTCTGCTCAGCAGTCATCGCATTATTATGATAAAATTCAGAATCATAATAATGCGGCAGATTCATATGATCTACAAATAACTCAATTTAACAACTCATTAGAATTACAAAAAAATGTATTTGGGTATCTGCCATATTGGGAATTAAATGATGCCAATATTCGATTAGATTTATTAACACATCTTGCCGTTTTTGATTTTGTGTTGCTAAGCGATGGATCAGTATCTTATCCACCAGGTTGGAATAATAATTTAAGCAAATGGATTCAGATTATTAGCAGTGCACAGGAAAGTAATGTAAAAGTAATTATGACTGTTTCTAATTTATCATTAGATGCTGTGGATAGCAATCTTGTAAGTAATCTCATTAATAACAATTCAAACAAAGAAAAGTTTTTTGAAAACATTAAAAGCATTATCACTGATTTTCATTTCGATGGAATCAATATCGATTTCGAAAATCTCAAGTTAAGTGAACGCGGTGATCCAATAAATTTTTTTATGCAAGAGCTTAGGGATTCTTTGGATACTTGGTTTGTCAGTAAAGAATTATCATTTGCTACTCCCGCAGTCAATTGGGACGATAGATGGAAGCTTGAAGAGCTTTCCGAAATTTGTGATTATCTATTTATTATGGGTTACGATTACCATGGGAGCTGGAGTGAGAATGCTGGTCCTGTTGCCCCGTTGAACGGCACAAATGAATTTAGTCCTTACAATTACAAGAGAACAATATCAAATGATTATGCCGATGTTGAGCCATCAAAAATAATTCTCGGTGTGCCTTATTACGGCGCCGAGTGGTTAGTTGACACTAATGATCCTTACACAACTGTTATTCCCAAAGGAAACCCGAACACGAATTGGGTTAAACATGTTAACTATGAAGATGTTTATAATCTCTTTGCAGACAATAATTATTCGGCATTCGATGAAATTTCGCAAACACCCTATGTAATGATTCCGCAAGGCGATGAATTCCAACTTATTTGGATGGACATCGTCCCGAGTTTAGAGTTGAAATATAATTTTGTCATCGAAAAACAATTAAGCGGAATCGGTATTTGGTCTCTTGGTAAAGATGGAAACAGAAATGAACTTTGGAATTTAATTGAGAAAAAATTTACAGATTCAACAACCAGTGTTGTGAGCGAAACGGTAGTGAATGATTTTGTTTTGTTTCAAAATTATCCCAACCCTTTTAATCCGACAACTACAATAAAATTTACTCTCCCAAACGTTGGGGACGAATATATTCGTCCCCCACAAACACGACTTGTTGTTTATGATATTCTCGGACGAGAAGTTGCGACCCTTATAAGCAAAATACTTCAACCGGGTAACCACGAAGTAATTTTTGATGCAGGTAATTTTTCGTCCGGTATATATTTTTATACTTTAACTCATGGATCATTTTGTCAATCACTTAAAATGATTTTGGCTAAATAAGACACTAATTTCACGAATTGACACGAATTAACTTGAATTGAAATTCATGAGATTCGGGTCTTAGGACTAATTTACCAGGCAACAAATGTCGTAATAGTAAATAAACCGAGACATGTATTTTAGACCAATATCAATTGAAAGCAAAATGAAAAATCAAATTTTATATGTCTTGTCAATATTGGTCGTCTTACAATTCGGGGAAACTATGGCACAGAATTCTAAAGAAAAACAAATCGAATTTGAGTTTAAAGTTGATGCATCTCCGAAAGAAATTTATAATGCTTGGACAACAACCGAAGGCATAAAATCTTTTTTCGCTACGGACGGTAAAGTTGAGTTAAAAATGTTCGGAGATTATCACATTTACTTTTTCCCTGATGCACTTGAAGGAAGCCGTAGTGCAGAAGATGAAAAAATAATCGGTTATGAAGAAAATAAAATGATTTCATTTACTTGGGGCTTCCCGCCAATGTTGCCTGAGTTAAGAGCTAACTAGAAAACTGTTGTAACAATAAGGTTTTTTGAAACAGAAGACGGTAAAACAAAAATTATATTTCGTCAAACGGGATGGGGTGAAAGCGAAGATTGGCAGAAAGGTTATAATTATTTTGTAAACGCTTGGGGTAAGTCGGTTTTACCAAAATTAATTTACAGTTTTGAAGTCGGATCTATTGATTGGAATAACATGCCCGATCTTTCTCAATATTATCTGACGAAATAATAAAAAGCCCAACTTCTGAGAGAAGTTGGGCTTTTGCTTTTTATCCTTAGTTTACTATATAAAAAAGGCGGCTCAACCGAGCCGCCTCACAATAATCACAAACCAATCATCTTTTATTACTTCATTAATACCATCTTCTTGGTAAAGTTCACTTTGTCACCAATCAATTGATAGATGTAAACACCTGAAGCTAATTGATTAGCATTGAATTGAACTTTATGAACACCCGGCTGCAATTGAGTATTTAATAACTCTGCAACTTGCTGACCGAGGATGTTATATATAACTACTTTATATTCACCTGCTTTTGGTACGGCAAACTGAATTGTAGTACTTGGATTGAATGGGTTCGGATAGTTTTGATCCAATTTGAATTCTCTCGGTAAATCTTGATCATCAACAGATGTAACACCATTGTCACCAACTTTTCTGTAAATGCTGCCATTGCTGGTTCCAACATAAACACTGCTGTTTGATTCAGATGAACCGCCGATTGCTAGAACCGAACTTGTACCGATTCCGCCCATACCTGCATTACTGAATGATGAACCGCCGTCAGTTGATACGAATATACCACCAAGTAATGTACTGATATAAACATTATCGTTAAGGTCAACAGTTATATCATAGATGTACTGAGCATTGACACCGAAGACCTTAGTCCAAGTTAATCCATTATCATTAGATGTATAAAGTCCGTCGCCATAAGTTCCTGCAAACAATACGCCTGCAGATGTTGAGGCAATCGACCATACAAATTGATAATCGATGTTTAGTTTTGTCCAATTAACACCGCCGTCAGGAGAGAAGCAGATACCATTGCCTAAAGTTGCAACGAATAATTCTACATTAAAGCTGCCTGAGAGTTGAACCGTAATGTCTTGTACTGCCGACCATGAAAGAAGTTCGGAAGTCAACTGAGCCCATGTAGCTCCGTTATCTGAGGATACATAAACACCGCCGCCCCAAACACCGGCGTAGATTTTACCGTCAACCGCTGAAAGTGATCGAACATCCATTCCGACTAAGCCGACTAATACCCAGCTTGAGCCGTTATACATGAAGACACCTTGTTCTGTACCGGCAAAATAATATCCGTTATGGACTAGTAGCGCCCAAATGAAACCAACGTTCATACCTTCGTTGATTAATGTAAATTCAGTTCCTTCTGTATTTGATTTGTAAATTGCACCGCCTAAAGTACCAACTAAAATACAGCCGTCTTCGGTATAAGCAAGTGACCAAACAATTTGACCATCCAAGAAATTACCGACGTATTCCCAACCGCCGTTACTGCCGCCGTTTCCACCGCCGTTACCGTTACCAGGATCTGTACCGTTAACAACGACAACTGCGTCATCCATATCGTTATCCGGATTAGTATCGAATTCTATTACACCGGTAACAACTGCAACGTTTGTAATCTGAGTTTCTGTAGGAATGTTGCCGATAAATTTACTATTGTTAAACTGACCCATGCCTTCAAGTGATTTACAAATCATTTGACCGTTTTGAACACCGGCGACAAAGTTTACATGAGCTTTTGGTGCAAGTATCGATCCGCGTACGTCAATTCCTTGTATTGTAATACTTGTTGCATCTTTAAAGTTGTAGAGAACATTTCCTATTGAAGTACCGGTTACAGTTAAACCTCCGGTCCAGCTAATAGAAGTTCCGCTGACATTCACAAGAACAACCGAACCGTTAGGAACGTTAATTTGGAAATCATTTGCTGAGGATAAATCCGCACCGTCAACCATAAATACATTAAGGTAAGGATCCGTACCTGTAAGTTTTAATCCACCCCACTGCATTGTAGTTGTACCGTTAACAGAGTATCCAAATAATGTACTTGATAAGCCTAACAAATATCCTTCTGCAGCCGCGAAATCAAGCGGAGTATCTTGTCTAAGTGTACCGCCGGTTATACTAACTGCATAGTATTCGCTGTCTAAATTTGTAGAATTTCCGTAAACAACATTACCATTGTATACTGCGCCGGAAATATACTCTAAGTTGTTGCCAACTATTAGAACATCACCGCTATTTGGAGGAAGTTTATCACCAATACTGTAATTTGCAAAATATGCATTTCTTCCAACCGCTACTTTACCTTCAGTATCCGATGATGGTTGATTAACATCATAAAGAACAAATAGATTGTAATCCGATGCAACACCTAAATTAAATGTAGCATTGTTCACATCATCAACATCTACTTGAACGCTAATTGTTAATGTTTCACTTGCACCGTATGCTAAGTTGCCAACCATCCAAACACCGGTATTATTATCATATGACCCTGCTGAAGCGTTATGTGATAAATAAACTACACCATCGGGTAATTGATCGGTAACTTGAACACCGTGCGCATCATCAGGACCGTTATTCTTCACTAATATTGTATAAGTGAATATGTCGCCGTCCGATGGATTGCTTGTTGAGGCAGACTTAATAACTTCTATATCAACTTCGGGTTCTTCAAAAGGTGCACAATATCCGAAATCGATTGTATAATCTTTTGAATTATCTGTTGGAAGAATAACTTCTTCACCGTTTTCATTACTATCTTTTGCGGGATTTCCACCTTGATAAGTTGGAGCAGGTGTGTAACCTTCCGGTAAAGTAGATTCATCTACAAAAACAAAGTATGTGCCTGCACATAATTCCGTAAAAGTGTAAATACCGTTGTTATTTGTAAAGGTTTCTGCAATAACTTCTTGATTTGCATTTTTAAGAATTACTTTAACACCAGGTATTCCAACTTCATCATTATCTTGAATACCGTCACAATCTAAATCCAACCACACTCTATTTCCTATTTCACCTTCGCAATCAGGTTCGCAATCAATAAATGTTGTCCATTCCGTATCGAATCTTACATTTGCGGAACCGTCCTCTGGATGACCTATTGCCCATGCGTGATTAACAAGATCACCGCAATCCGAATCTTTTACGGTATATGATTTATTGAAAGTTCTTGTTTCACCTGGAGGAACCGGAGTAACATTCTTAATTTTGTTGTCCCCGTTTGGATTAATTAGAGGATCATATACATCAACGCCACCGCTTAAAGTTACATCACCGCAGTTTTCTATAGTGAAAGTATAAGTAATAACATCACCCGGTTTAGCAGTAGCAGGACCTTCTTTAATTAAACTTACACAGGTTTTATAGTAACCGAAATCGATTGTCATATCATCTGCACAATCTAAAGTAACGGTAACTGATTCATTTTTATTTGCATCACTGTCTTTTGAATCATCACTGCCTTGATTTTTCTTGGTTGAATACCATTTTGTTTGTGTTGTACTTTCGAGAACACCGCCACTGGCATAATTAGAAGAAGCAACTTTAACAGAATATGTTCCGTTTGGCAAACCTGTAAATTCATAATACCCATTAGCATCTGTAGTAGTTGTAACTGTTGTACTACCGTAAGTTAATTCAACAACAACTCCTTCAATGCCCGGCTCGCCATTATCTTGTATGCCGTTTACATTTTTATCATGCCATACAAAATCACCGATTTTGTTTAAGCAAGGTTGAGTATCGTCGCAATCTAAAAATCCCTTATCTGCTCCTTCGTTAAAGTTTTCATTAACAGCAGTAGCAGCATCATTTAGCTGACTAAATGTATATGGAGTAGAACCACCGCCAAGAGCAGTATTAGCATATGCCAATAATTGATAAACCGTTAAGCCTGATAGCGGTCCGGTAGTAATTATAAGATCACCAAGAGAATAAGGATTTGATCCTAAGAAACCGGCATCATGGAAATATACGTTTAGGGTTAATGCAACGACTTGACCGGCAAATACATTAATATTTATTGTCGGATCTGTGTAATTTTGCGTTAATGCTGCGGCAGTACCACCTTGAGGTAGAAAATTTTTAACTGCTGTTGCGGATGTTAAATGAATTGTAAAATTTCCGCCAACCGTTAATCCGGCAGGAAATACATCATCAAAATACATATCTCTAATTGTACCCGGTCCGCTGTTTGAAGGACTTCCCCAGCCACCTTGTGTATATGTGGCAAAACCGTTTAAGTCACATTCGATATTCGGTTCATACCAATTAACAGTAGCTGTATTTTGTCTATTTAAACCGGCAGGTGTTGCCAGAACTAATTTTTGATATTTATCAGGAGCATTTTTTTGAACATATCTTGTTCCTTGAGGAACTTTAACACTTGCAGATGCCATAATTTCTGAAAAATCCGAAGCTCCCTGTGTCAACAAAATTGTTGGAGTATAACCGCTAGAATTTGTTACAGCGGAAGTTGCACTTAAGGTGCCGGTTGTTGCAGAGAAATTTACCGTCAACCCGCTGATAGGGTCTCCGTTAATATTATAAGTCCCGACATAAAACTCACCATTTGAACCATAAGGTATTGTTTGAGAGCTCGGTACAATAACTAATGTTTCAAGAGGATAAAAATCACCGGCATTAGCATTTGCATCATTAACTATTGCTTGGGTTCTGTTCTTGATTTCAGTACTTGAAATTGAGGAGATATCAAGACCATCGGCAAAATGCCAAATTGCAAGTTGAATTGCAGTGGCTTCTTTAGCTTCGGTATTCAATGCACCGGCATATGGATAACTTACATAAGGATAATAATAATTCAGTATGTAGGTAATTTCATTTGAAGTCGGACCATCATCTGTATATTCAAATCTTTTTCCCGGTTCATCCTTATAAAAAGCAATTCCATGCGATAAATCTATACAATAGAATTTAGCAGATTCGCCGTCAACATCACCGTTGAAAGTTCCGGCCCATTGATTGTTGAATGGGTTACCAGGATCATAAGGATTATCAAATGAAACTTGAATACCTTTATCTGTTGAAAAAACTTTCGCGGTTCCTGCCCCGCTCATTACTATATTATCAAAAAACGAATTAGGAACTTTTGCTGTTTCGCCTTCGCCCGGTATGGCGAGTGATTGAGTTGAGAATACAACTAATAGGAGAACAGTAGAAAGTATACTTTTAAGTATGTTTCTGTTTTCCAATTTAACCTCCATTTGGTTTGTTATGTTTTGGTTTAATTTCATCACGACTTATTATCCAAAGGAGGTGCCAACTATTTTGTTCGTTTTTGAATTTTTTTCGCACTTTTTTGCTAATGGGGGTGTCTCAATTTGATATTTAGATACATTTGAGATTTACGATTTGTAATTCATTTAAGTCTTGAAATATTAGAAAAATGGAATGATATCAATTAATATAATACTTGTTGTCTGATTTGTATTAACTTTTTGAACTATAAATAAGAAATAAACTAATTCGATTGGTTAATAAATTGTGGTGGTTCTCAAAATGATACTGAATTTATGCACTTATTTTTTAAAAGTGGGTTCATCGCGAGAGAATCAATACATGAACAATTAATTTCAGACGAATAAAAATCTGAAAGACTATTAATTTTTTTTCAGCGAAGCAAGAATACCCGAACCAAGAATTAATATAATAACACACAACGAAATTAAAGTCGGAATATGATACACCTCCGATATCAGCATTTTAATTCCTACATAAATCAATACAATAACAATACTGATTTTTAAGTAGCGGAATTTTGTTATCATTGCAGCAAGCGCAAAATAAAGCGAGCGTAAACCGAGAATGGCAAACACGTTGGAAGTGAAAACAATGTAAGGATCGGTAGTTATAGCAAAAATAGCAGGGATTGAATCAACAGCAAAAATTACATCAGTGCTTTCAATTACAAGAAGCACCAGGAATAATGGTGTAATTGCCCTTCTTCCGTTTAGCTTCGTAAAAAAATGATGTCCCTCGTATGTCCCGGTTACGGGATAAAGTTTTCTTGCAAGTTTAACGAGCGGATTATCATCGGGATTTATTTCTTCATTTTTTGAAAGAAGCATTTTAATTGCAGTAAAAATCAATAGTCCGCCGAATACATAAATCATCCAATCAAATCTATCAATCAACGCGGCACCGGCATAAATCATAATACCGCGCATAACAAGTGCCCCTAATATTCCCCAAAATAAAACTCGGTGCTGATATTTGTCCGGCACTCTGAAATAAGAAAAAATCATTGCAATAACAAAAATGTTATCAAGACTTAAGGATTTTTCAACTACATAACCGGTAAAATATTTTATTGCGGCTTCTTTTCCTCCAATATCATGTCCAACATGCAAACCGATACCGAGCCAATGATATTCATAAGCATAATAGATGAAAATATTAAATAGGAGTGCGAGGAAAACCCAAAAGCCGGTCCAAAGCAAAGCTTCTTTTGCTGGAATTGCTTTATCTTTTTTGTGAAATACACCGAGGTCAAGTGCGAGTAGTATAAAAACTAAAAGTAAAAAACCGAGCCAGAAGTAGATTGTCATATTTGATATAAATTAATGAGTAACAAAAATCGATTGATAAATGTTCGAAAGCAAATAAAAATATTTATTTGTGAAAAATTTATACGATTTTGTAAATTGAAATTAATTATTATTTGATAAAGACCATTAATGAAACTTACCAATAACGAAATTAGAGACATTGTAAAATTCCTTGAGGCGGGCAAACCGCTACCCGAAAAATATCGCTTTATTCTTTTTGAAGATAAACGCGAAGTTGAACTTGTTTGGAACGGCAAAACAAACGAAGTAACAAATATAGTTCTCCCCTTTCAAATTGTTGAACAGATTGACGAACCGCGAATTGAAAAAGGAGAACAAGCCGAAGGTTCACAGTACAATATTTTTGATACACGGGGAAGACAGCAAACCGGATGGACTAACAAACTAATTTGGGGCGATAACAAACTTATTCTCAGCAGCTTAAAAAACGGTCCGCTGCGTAAAGAAATTGAAGAAAACGGCGGTATTAAACTTATTTATATTGACCCGCCTTTTGATGTAGGCGCGGATTTCTCCATGAATATTGAAATCGGCGATGACCAATTTACAAAAGAGCCAAGCATACTTGAAGAAATTGCTTACCGCGATACTTGGGGAAAAGGAGCAGATAGTTTTATTGCAATGATTTACGAACGCCTTTCCCTAATGAAAGATTTACTCGCGGACGACGGCAGTATTTATG
>OMKS01000671.1_pt1 | contig 31465 bp, 29 predicted proteins | sample 1674721 | NCBI WGS metagenome assembly OMKS01 (sample SAMN06264996, study PRJEB25208) | sediment metagenome | isolation source: hot spring sediment | place: USA: California | collected 2014-09-02 | reverse complement strand
TATTACTGCATATATGAGAATAGGAAAGACAGATTAAATTATAATCAATTAATTAAAAAATTAGGTTGACGCTTATGGATTATGAAGCGGTAAAAATTAAATCTGATGTATTGGTGAATGGCGCGTTCTTAAAAGAGGGAGAACTGGTCGGAATTGTTAATAAAAAAACAGGGCACGAAAGATTGGACAATTTGGAAGACGAAAGAGAATTCGACAGCTCACAAATTGAAACAGATATTACCGTTCCCGATACAAATAGAAAAGTGATTGAGGAACTTGCTAAGTATGCTTATCCTCACGAAGAAGAATACGGACACTTTCCAAAAATTTTAATATTTGCATGTAACGATTTACAATTCACTTCGCACGCTGACCAAATAGTATCGATTTGTAAAGAAGTATTTAACCGCGGTGATGATTTTGTAATAAAAATCACCGGAAACCCTAATGTTGATAGACCTTTGCAAAAGATCAGGGAATTCAGAAATAGACCCAATCCTAAAATTGTAGTTACGGTTGATATGTTAAGTACTGGAGTTGATATTCCCGTTTTGGAATTTGTCGTTTTTATGCGTCCCGTTAAATCAAGAATATTGTGGGTACAAATGCTGGGTCGGGGTACACGCCTTTGTCCTGAAATTGGTAAAGACCATTTTAAAATATTTGACTGCTTCAATGGAAGCTTAATTGAATACTTCAAAGATGCAGTGGATTTCAGAGTAGAACCCCCGCGCGGTGAACCCCTAACATTAAAAGAAATTATAAACAATATATATCAAAATGTAAGCAGAGAATACTACACAAAAATTCTTGTAAAACGATTGAGACGCATTGAAAAAAATATGAGCGGTGATGCAATTGAATATTTTGAACCGTTCATAAAAAACGGTGATATAGGAAAATTTGCCGGTGATTTACCTGAAATGATCAAAAATGATTTCGTTAACACCATGACTCTCTTAAGGGATAAAGAATTCATAAAAAGACTTAAAGATTATCCGCGTAAAGCTAGAGAATTTTGGAAAGGTTACGCAATTAAAGATAATGTGGAAAGCGAAGAATTGATATTGGGAGAAAAACCGATTGATTATTTAGACAGCTTTTCAAAATTCGTCAAAGAAAATCCCGATAAAATATTGGCTCTAAAAATTCTTTTAGAAAAACCGAACGAATGGAATCCAAATGTTCTTGGTGAGCTTAGGGAAAAATTAACCGAACATAAATTTACCGAAAAGGATTTGAGACGCGCGCATAAACTTGTTTATAACATTTCTCTAACGGATTTAATATCAATGATTAAACACGCCGCAAATGACAACTCGCCTCTTCTTTCGCCAGATGAAAGAGTAAAAAATGCAATTGTTAAAGTAACCGAAGGAAAAGAATTCACTTACGAACAACACGAATGGTTTTCGCTTATCCAAGAACATCTAATACAAAACTTATCTATTGATGAAGAAGATTTTGATTATATTCCCGCTTTCGAAAGAAAGGGTGGGTTGAAAAAAGCACAAAGAATTTTCGGAAAAACCGAACTTCAGAAACTGATCGAAGAAATTAATTCTAACATTGCCGCTTAAAAGGAAAACTAATGGATATTGTTAATAAACTTTGGGGATTTTGTCACACATTACGTCATGACGGTGTTGATTACGGTGATTACATAGAACAACTAACATATTTATTGTTTCTTAAAATGTCTGATGAAAAAGAAGTTAAAATCCCCAAACAATACGGTTGGCAAAGTCTAAAAGATAAATCCGGCATTGAATTAACAGACCATTATGCCGAAGTACTAAGAAAATTAAGAGAAGAAAGCGGAATGCTTGGAGATATATTTGCACAGTCAATGCCAAGATTCAACAATCCGGTTAACTTAAAAAGATTAATTACCTTGATTGACGAAACAGAGTGGACAACACTTGACGTTGATGTAAAAGGCGAAGCTTTTGAAGGATTACTGGAAAGAGCGGCAAGCGAAGGGAAAAAGGGCGCCGGTCAGTATTTTACGCCGCGTGTATTAATTCAATCTATTGTAAGAGTAATGAAACCGGATCCGAGAGTAAGTAAAGAATTTACAATCTGCGACCCCGCTTGCGGTTCCGGCGGCTTCCTTGTTTCCGCTTATGAATGGCTGATGAATGAAACTAAGGGCGCAATTGATAGAAGAGATGCAAAAAAAATAAAAACAAAAACTTATTACGGACAAGAACTCGTTCCGCGACCGCGGCGACTTTCCTTAATGAATTTATATCTGCACGGACTTGAACCAAAAATTTATCTTGGCGATACAATTTATGATCCGAGAAAGAACGAATATTACGATTGCATTTTAACAAATCCGCCGTTCGGTACAAAGGGCGCAAACCAAGCCCCGGAACGAGACGACTTTACAATTGAAACGAGTAACAAACAGTTAAACTTTGTTCAGCACGTTATTAGTGTTCTTAAACCTGGCGGCAGAGCTGCGATGGTTTTACCGGATAATGTTTTGTTTGAACATAAAGCGGGAGATGTTTTTAAGATATTGATGGAAGACTGCAACCTGCATACGATTTTACGTCTGCCGCGCGGAACATTTACACCATACAGCCAAGGCGTTAAAGCTAATGTTATTTTTTTTCAAAAGAGTTATCCTACCGAGAATGTTTGGATTTTTGATGCGCGCTCTAACGTACCGGGTGTAACAAAAAAAGACCGCCCATTGAGCCCGAAACATTTCGAAGAATTTGAAAAATGTTACGGCAGCAACCCGAACGGAACTAGCAAGCGGAAAGATTTAGGCGAAGAAGGAAGATTTAGAAAGTTCTCTTTGAAGGAAATTAAGGAACGTGATTATAAACTAGATATTTCATGGCTCAAAGATGAATCCTTGGAATATTCCGAAAACTTGCCGGAACCGCAAGACCTTGCTACGGATGCAATTACCGAACTTGAAGCAATTGTTGACGACTTGAAAGATATTCTTGAACAGATTGAAATAAATGGAAACGGAAAATAAAAAATGAATTCTTTTGAGTATGATTATTTTTTAGACCAGCCGATTTCACAGAAAATTCTAATTGCTGTTAGAACTCTCGGCGAGTACAAAGGAAAAGAAATTCTTTATAAGGAACAATTTCCCGAAGTATTAAAAACTCTTCAGCAAGCTTCAATTATACAAAGCACCGAATCAAGTAACCGAATCGAAGGAATTATTGTACCTGAAAATAGAATTAGAATGATTGTTGCTCAAAAAGCTAAACCTCAAAACCGCCCGGAAGAAGAGGTGGCTGGTTACAAAGATATTCTTAATGAAATTCATACAAATTTCGGCAGACATAATCTTTCACCAAAGCTGATACTAAAATGGATAAAAGACCTGTACAAATATACTCCCGAAAAAGTTACGGGTTTTAAAACAGAAGACAATGCTATTCTTGAAATTCTTCCGTCAGGTAAAACAGTTGTACGTTTCAGACCGCTTTCGGCTCAGGAAACTCCTAGTGCGGTAAGTAAGTTATGCACGATGTATAACAAAAATATTAAGGACAAAAAAATTGAGCCTCTTTTGGCGGTCGCTTCTTTTGTTTTGGATTTTGAATGTATTCATCCTTTCAAAGACGGCAACGGAAGAATAGGAAGACTGCTAACCTTACTTCTTCTGTATCAAGTTGGTTACGAAGTCGGCAGATTCATATCCCTCGAAAGAATAACGGAAGAAAGTAAAGAAGCATACTATGATGCTTTGTATAAAAGCTCGCAAAACTGGAATAAAGGAGAACACGATTTAATTCCCTGGTGGGATTATTTTCTTTCAATGTTAATTGCAGCTTATAAGGAGTTCGAAGAACGCGTCGGATATATTACAACTGCAAAAGGTGCAAAACGCGAATTGGTTTTTGCTGCCATTGATAAACTGCCGGATGAATTTTCCTTTTCGGATGTTCAACGCGCTTGTCCCGGCGTAAGCTTTTCAACTATAAAAAGAGCATTACAAGAATTAAAAGCGAAAAAGATTATAAAAAGCACCGGTAAAGGAAGAGATGCTAAATACAGAAAATAGCTCACGACACTATTAATAGGCCCATTTATATGCAATGTGAGCCTATTCGCTAAATTGATTAAGCTTCTTTCTTAGCTAAAAAAATGATAAAACTGCCACCAGTGGCGGCAGAAATTAACTGGTCGCACAATGTTGTAATTTTATAAAATTGCAAAAAAAAGAAATTTCCGAAATTATTGACCTGTCTGTCGGCAGGCAGAAAAGATGGATTTGATATGAGTGATTTACCGAAAGGGTGGACTAATAGTAATCTTAAAAATCTAGCCTGTTATAAGAAAGGGAAAAAGCCAAAATCATTAATAAGCAAAAATGAGAAAGGGTATGTGCCTTACATAGATATAAAAGCCTTTGAAAAAATGATATTCAACAATACGCAGATGTAGAATCTTCAAAAATTGCTACTGATGAAGATATTTTAGTTGTTTGGGATGGTGCTCGTTGTGGCTTAGTTGGGAAAAGTATCAATGGTGCTATCGGCTCTACGATAATGTGTTTGACTCCCTATTTAATTAAAAATGATTTTCTTGTATATTTTTTAAAAACTAAATATGATTCAATAAATTTTGCCAATAAAGGAAGTGGAATTCCGCACGTAAAACCGGAGATGTTTTGGAATATCGAAGTTCCCCTTCCTCCCCTCAACGAACAAAAACGAATAGTAGAAAAACTCGATAAGCTGCTTGCAAAAGTTGAAGCTGCGAAAGAACGTTTGGATAAAATTCCCGGCATACTTAGAAAATACAGGCAGTCTGTTCTACACGCCGCCGTAACCGGCGAGTTGACGAAGGATTGGAGAAAGAAGAATAATAAAGATTTTGATTGGCAAAAAAGATTATTGAAAGATATTTCAGATCTCCGGCTAGGAAAAATGTTAGATAAAGCCAAGAACAAAGGTACAAATACTAAATACCTACGCAATATCAATGTTAGATGGTTTTCATTTAATTTAGATGATTTGGCTGATATAAAAACAACAAAAGAAGAAAAAGAAAAATTAGATATAAAAAATGGTGATTTATTAGTTTGTGAGGGCGGTGAGCCTGGAAGATGCGCAGTTTGGGAAGGTGGACGTAATAATTTAACTTTCCAAAAAGCTATTCATAGAGTTCGGGCACACAAAAATATATCGCCAAAATGGATTGCTTATAATCTAAAGAATGATGCTGATAATAGAGAATTAGAAAAATATTTTACAGGCACGACTATTAAACATCTTACCGGGAAATCTCTCAAACTATATGAGATTCAAATTCCCCCTCTTGAAGAACAAAAAGAAATAGTAAACCGAGTAGAAAAATTTCTTTCAAAAGCGGATGAAATAGAAGCACGTTACAAAAAAGCAAAAGAGCATGTAGATAAACTAAGTCAATCAATACTGGCAAAAGCATTCCGCGGAGAACTTGTACCGCAAGACCCGAACGACCCGCCCGCTTTTGAATTACTTGAGAAAATCAAGTATGAAAAATTAGTAACTAAAGAAAATCTTATCAAAAAACGGCGGGCAGGCGAACCGGCTGAAAAATTACTTGAAAGAATTAAAGTAGAAAAAGAAACGGTAGAAAAGAAAAAGAAGCGTCCGATAAAAAGACACAAATAATTATTGGAGAATAAATGATTAGCAGAGATAAATACGCTCCGATACTAAAAGGGAAATATGGTGAATTTACAGCACTATCCAAGTTAGATGATGAAATAAAACAAAATATCATTCCAATTGTTGATTTATTACAGTTTGTTCCTCAAGTAGTAAAAGACCCAAAGAAAAAAGAAAAAACTTTTGATGATTATGTGAACACTATTATAAAGTATTTTAGTGATAAGTGGGATAAGGAACGGTTAATTTATATTGACTGTTATATGACAGATGATGAAGGCTTGTTAGAGAATGGGATTCATCCCGCTAAACATCTGATAAATAATTTGATCGAAAAAGAATTTAATGTACTGCCGGTTTTTAATAATGTTGTAAGTCTTGAATATAAGCAATCCATTAAAGAACTAACCGAAAAAATTGGTAAAGGAACCGGATTAAGGATTTATGATATCACGGTAGAAAGAATAAATAACGAAATTGAAGAATCGTTATCATTTCTAAATCTTGCTCCAAATCAAATTGACTTAATTATAGACTTACGCTCTTTGATTGATTCCGATACACAAAACAAAATTGAATTTGTTACGGACATTTTTGATAATCTGCGATACTTAAGCAGATGGAGAAGCGTTGTACTAGCCGGCGGCAACTTTCCGATTGACTTAACAGATTTAGCACCAAATGAAGTACACGCGTTGGAAAGAAAAGCTTGGTCAGTTTGGAATGGATTGATTAATACAGCGGAATTAGAACGAATCCCCGCTTTTAGTGATTATGCAATTTCACATCCGAAAATGTCTGAGTTTGAAAGCGATTACCCAAATGCAAGCGCAAGTATAAGGTATACACACAAAGAAAACTTTTATGTTTATCGAGGTCGAGGAACAAGACAACGTGGTTTTGAGCAATTTTATGATATCTCTGAAACATTAATAAATAGCCCACATTTCTATAGTATTGAACATTGTAAAGGTTGCGAATTTATTTATGAATGCGGAAATGATAAAACCAGTACAGGAAATTTAATGAAATGGCGTTGGGTAGGCACAGCACATCATATAACAGTAGTCGTTAATCAGCTCCGCCAATTCTTTCGTGACTTAAGCGCTTGACGTACTTCGTTCAGCAATTTTTCTTTTTCGATATTCTGAATCATCGTATCAATTAAAGCGCTACGGTTTGATGACTTTTTGTATTTAACTTCGTTTTTCTCAAGGATATTAATCATTTCATCTTTCCATAAGAAAAGCAATAAATCTGAAATGCTTAGTAAGGGATTTACCTCTGATTCTCTTAGTTCAGCAATTTCAGAATTTTCATCAACTTCAATTATTCCCCACCATTTAGGAACAATACCTAAAACTTTTTGCTTGTGATTTGAATTAACAGCGATAGTGATTTTTTCCAAACTAGAATTGTAGTGTTCAATTTGGTTTGTCAATCTATTTAGAGTATCTACTTCGCTCTTAATTTCATAGCCGTGAATTGAACCGTTTATAACTGCAATATCAACTCTTGCTAATCCGTTTTTAACGTTTAATTCATCAACAATAATTGTGTCTTTAATATTTTTATTCAGCTCTGATAAGTAAAAATGTAAAATAGTGCGGATATCTTGGTCGCGCATCTTAATTGAGTTTGTTATTCAAAAATACTTATGTAATATATATATTTGATTATAAATATAATATCAAATAAAAATGAGTGAGATCACCAAAAATATCAACGACATTTATGCGTTATTAAAATCCAAAGGGATTGACAAGTCTTACATTCGCGAAGTATTACTCCCCAAATGGTGGGATGAAGAAATTCTAAGTTCGAAAGCGGGGTTTTTACAAACTGCAAGTATTATTGCTAAAAACCTGGGGATTAAGCTCTCGGATTTGCTCGCTGAGTCGGACGAACTACACCTAACTCAAACCATACCGATAAATTTCAAACAGAATAAAAGCTATAACACACTCACAACAGATTTTTTCCCTCAAACATTATCGGCAAAATTATTCAGTTTGATAAAAAGCTCATTTAAAAAGGATTTCACTTTATCAATTGATAAACCTGATGAATTAAGAAAAGATTTTCTTTCAGTATATGATGAGATTAATCTTAATAATCTCTTAGACTACTTATGGAAAAAAGGGATACCGGTAATCTACGTTTCCGAATATCCAAAGGATGTTAATAAACTCGACGGAATGGTATTTAATTTTGAAAACCGTCCTGTAATAATAGTCTCAAGTAAAAGAAAACACGACGCTTGGTTAATATTTATTTTAGCACACGAAGTTGGTCATATAGCCAAAAAGCATTTAAACAATTCTGAAAATGTAATATTTGATTCTAATTTTGAAAACGCCGAAAATGGTGAGGAAAAAGAAGCTAACGACTTTGCAATTAAATTCTTGATTGAGAATGAAGATAATGTCCCTTCCTCGTTAAACCTGGGTAGTTCATTTAAGCTAGTCAATCAGTTAAGACCAATTGGTAATACGCTAAAACTTGATCCGGGCGTAATTACTTTGATGTATGCTTTTAGATCAAACAATTTTATGCTCGGGTCACAAGCGTTGAATGTAATGGATCCCGAACCTGATGCATCTTCAAAAGTAAAAGCCAAGATGAAGGAATTCCTGGATTTAAACAATCTCACCGAAGAAGAACTCGAATATTTTGAAAACTTAACCGGAGTTTCGGGAGGTTAGTATTGGAATCATTTCTGGATAACGACATAATTCTGAAATTATCCGCTGCCGGTCTATTAGAGAAAATAGAAGAAATATATAAAGTAGATTCATCTTCAATTTACGTTCTTCCTTCAGCACCTTTCTACTTTAAAAATAATCCTAAATTAAAAAAGAAATACGATAGCGAAACAATTGAAAGAACTAAAGAAGCAACAGAGAAATATTCGGTTATTCCAGATAAATACATTGATGGTGAAAAGTTTCAAAGATTGGCGGATATTAATAAGATAGATTCCGGTGAACAAATTCTTTTTTCTCTTACACCTCAAACCGAAGAATTCTTAATTCTTACAGGGGATAAAAATTCAATAAGCGCATTGAATAATGCTGAGGGAGTTGATGATATTAAAGCATATTTGAAAGATAAAATAATCTTTTTGGAAGAACTGATGTTAGTATTCATTAAAAAAGAAGGATTTGAAAAAATATCCAAAAGTGTTTCGGCTGCAAATTTCTGTTTTGACAAAGTTCTACGAACTTGTTTTAACCAAACAAAGGCAGATGAAGAAAAAGTTATTGCTTGTTTAGAGAGTTACGTAAAAGCTCAAAGACAAAGTTGTCCGAATCTTTTTAGGTAATCCCAACAAAATCCTCTCCCTCCTATTTTTTTACCTTAAGTTTACCGCATTCACTAGTTTGAATAACATTACCACAAGACATCCACCGGCAAAGCATACATATTTTTTGCAAAAGGTATTGCTTTTTCTCCCGTATAAAAAACAACTCCGCGCAGAAACTTTTTACCCGTTTCTTCTGCAAAGACTTTCATGTGGTTAAACATTCCGGCATCAACTTGCGATGTTGATTTAACTTCAATGCCGACAAGCGAACCGTCGCTTCTTTCAATAACAAAATCAACTTCCTGTCCACCGGACGTTCGGAAATGGAACAGCGACAAATTAAAATCACCCCATGAAGCTTGTTTAACCAATTCCATAAGCACAAAGTTTTCCAAAACTCTGCCCCATAACAATGCATCGGTTTTTCGTGTTTCGGAATCGAAACCCGTTAGGTGAGAAAGCAGTCCCGTATCGCTTAGATATAATTTTGGTGTTTTAATTAATCTTTTTGATAAATTACCTGACCAGGCGGGAAGCAAGTAGATCATAAATATTGCTTCCAATAAAGCAGTGTATCGTTTAAGTGTTGTCTGGGGAATGGCGGACGAACGTGAAAACTCCGCAAAGTTTAACAATGTTCCCGCCCTTGATGCAAACAACTTCAACAGCTTCGGTAACTCACTTAACTTTTCTATATTGGCAATATCTCTAACATCCCTTTGGAGAATTGTTGTAACATAAGACTTAAACCATGCGTCCTGTCTTTCTTTATTTTTCCGCGAAAGCATTTCCGGGTAACCACCTGTGATAACTCTTTTAATAAGTTCGTTTTGTTTTTCCGGAACCTTCGGCAGCTTATAATTTTTTCCAAATACATCATCTATAAAATTACTGTCCGAGCCGGTTATTTCGTTTTGGGAGAACGGGAATAAATTTAGTATTTCCATTCTTCCGGCAAGCGATTCGGAAATTTTCGGTATAAGCAGAACGTTCGAAGAGCCGGTGAGTATATACTTGCCGGGTTTTCGTTTTTTGTCAACCAAGCTTTTAATTGTAGGAAATATTCCGGGAACTCTTTGTACTTCATCCAATGCGATGCTGCCTTCATAAGCTGAGAGAAATTCAATAGGATTATTTTGAGCTGCAGATAGAATTCCGGGATCGTCAAAAGTCAAATACTCCGCCGGGTATTCCTCGCCTACAAGACTTTTAATTAGGGTACTTTTACCCGTTTGTCTCGCCCCGTGCAGCAACACCACCGGAGAATCCGACAGTGCTGCCAATAGCTTATTTGTAATCTTTCTTCGTATCATGAGTCCAAAATAATATTTATGTGGATGATAATCAACCACTTAGTGGATGATTATCATCCACCAACCAAACGATTATCCGCCGGGATTTATAATTATCCATTCGTTATTTAGATTCTGTGTCAAGCCGGGAAGCCAAACCGCTGATGCTTAGTCTGTCATATTTGACTTAATCGGTTTATCATTTATGCATCTGTCCGGCACTTTCGGATTCTCAACAATAAAAGAGATGCTAATACAAGAATTACTTTCCCCGGGTAAAAACTTGTTGAACGTATAAATAAAAATGAGTAATTTTACTCAGTTAATTGAGTAAATTCACTCAATATAGTGAGTATAATATGTATGAAAGAAATCAATTAAGTACGATAAAAAAAAGAATTAAAGAGCCGAGAAAGTTCATTCAGGTAATTCTGGGTTCCAGGCAGGTTGGTAAAACCACATTAGCCGAGCAGTTGGCAGATAAGGTCGGCATTCCCTATATTTTTGTTTCAACCGACGCCGTTCCGCCTTCAAATTCTGTTTGGATTACACAGCAGTGGGAAACAGCAAGAATTAAGTACAATACATCCGGCGCTAAGCAATTTTTATTAATTATTGATGAAATACAGAAAATTGAAAATTGGAGTGAGGTCGTAAAGAAAAATTGGGATGAAGATACAAGAAATAAAATTCCTATTAAAGTTATTTTATTAGGTTCATCGAGTATTTCTATTCAATCGGGCTTAACCGAATCACTTGCTGGAAGATTTGAAGTTATTCTGCTGCCGCACTGGTCATATAAGGAAATGAACGAAGCATTTGATTTTACGCCGGAGCAGTATGTTTATTTCGGAGCTTATCCCGGTGCTGCAGATTTAATCGGGAATGAAAAAAGATGGACGAACTATATCCGGGATTCTATTATCGAAACAACAATATCAAAAGACATTTTACAATTAACCAGAATTCATAAACCCCAGCTGCTGAAAAATCTATTTGAATTATCGTGCAAGTATTCTAGTGAAATACTTTCATATACTAAAATGCTCGGTCAACTTCATGATGCAGGCAACACAACCACGCTCGCTCATTATCAAGAATTGCTGAATAAATCCTGGATGACAACCGGTATCCAAAAGTTCTCCGGTTCAAAAACATCTGAAAAATCAAGTCAGCCCAAATGGCTTGTTTATAATACTGCATTATCTTCAGTTTATTCGGATTTCAACTTCAAGGAAACCGTTGCTTCTCCGGCTCATTGGGGAAGACGCGTTGAACAAGCCGTTGGCGCTTATTTATTAAACCAATCCCGAATTAATGATTTTGAATTGTTTTACTGGAGAGACGGAAATGATGAAGTAGATTTCGTTCTTAAAAAGGGAAGAAAAATCATTTCGATTGAAGTAAAAACATCAAAGTCGGATTTCCATAGCGGAATTGAAAAGTTTGCCGAGAAATATAAACCTTACAAAAATATTTTGATCAGTAAGAATTCACTTTCCTGGGAAGAATTTCTGCTTCTCAATATTGATTCGTTGTTTGTATAGAATTTTTTCTAAGGGTTTTTAATTTGTTCTTCATTTGCTTTTTCAATCCTTACTTGAATAATTTCTATCTAATTGTGTATCACTTCTGTAACCAATTGCAGTATCGGTTCGTCAAAAGTATTGTTAACTAACAACGGGAAAACAATATGCGTAAGATATTCTTTATAATTTCTGCAATTGTATTAATCACTGGAATTGTTGAACTCAACGCACAAGAGAGAGCACAAAAGATCGATGAGTTTATTCAAAAAACAGTTGAGTATAATATTTTTACCGGGTCTGTTCTTGTAGCTGATAATCAAGAAGTGATTTTTCAAAAAGGTTACTCATTTGCAAACCGTGAGTGGAATATCCCGAATGATATCGACACAAAATTTCGTCTCGGTTCAATTACAAAACAATTTACCGCGGCAATAATTTTGAAACTCCGTGAAGAAGGAAAACTGAAATTAGAAGACAAAATTACCGATCACATCCCCTATTACAGAAAAGATACCGGCGATAAAGTTTCGATTCATCAACTGTTAATTCATACTTCGGGAATACCGAGTTATACAAGTCATCCCGACTTTTTCGGAAAGGATAGCAAAAAAGATTTCACAGTTGAAGAATTTGTAAAACAATATTGCATGGGTGATTTTGATTTTGAACCCGGTTCACAATGGGCTTACAATAATTCAGGTTATTATTTACTTGGTGTTATTATTGAAGAAATAACTGGCATGACTTACGCCGATGCATTACAACATTACATTTTTGATCCGCTTAACATGAAAGAAACTGGCTTCGATAAATTTGAAGAAATACTTCCTAAACGTGCCGATGGTTACTCCGTATTATTTATTGAATACACAAACGCGCCATACATAAATATGGAACTTCCCTACGCTGCCGGATCAATGTATTCAACCATTGAAGATATGTATAAATGGGATAGAGCACTTTACGGAAATGATTTACTTTCTCAAGAATCCATTGACTTAATGTTCACCCCGCATGTTGCTGCAATGGGCGGGCATTACGGTTACGGTTGGTCAATTGTCGAAAAAGATATTGACGGTGACGGTGAAGTTGAAAAAATTATTAGTCACGGAGGCGGTATAAACGGTTTCAATACTTTGATTTCAAGAATACCTGAGAAAGGACAGTTGATTGTTTTATTGAATAACACAGGAGGAGCTCCGCTCGGATTTATGTCAAACCAAATTTACAATATTCTAAACGGATTGGATTTCGAATATCCGAAAAAAGGAATTGCTCTCGCACTGTATCAAAAATATGAAGACGAAGGTATTGATGAAGCAATTGATTATTACAACAAATTAAATGAATCCGATCAGCTTGATTTATTTTATAGGGACAGAGCCGAATTTAATTCTCTCGGCTATTATTTAATGAATACAAAAAATGATTTATCCGCAGCTTTAAAAGTTTTTGAACATAATATGAATGAATATCCCGATTGGTTTAATGCCTACGACAGTTTTGCCGAGGCTTTAATGAAAATGGGAAATAATGAAAAAGCAATTGAGTACTATAAAAAATCCGTTGATATGAATCCCGGTAATCAAAACGGAATTGATAAATTAAAAGAACTCGGTGTTGAGTATAAAAAAGAAATAACAGTCGGCGAAGATATATTGAACGAGTATACCGGCAAATATGAACTTGCACCGAATTTTATTTTAACGGTTCGGCAAGAAGCGGGACAGCTTTACGTACAAGCAACCGGTCAACCTGAATTTCCGGTTTATCCTTCTGATGAATCTAACTTTTATTATACCGTTGTTGATGCACAAATTAAATTCAGCAGAAATGAAGCCGGTGAAGTTAATAACCTAACTTTATATCAAGGCGGAAGAGAAATTCCCGGTAAAAAGATTGAGTAGAGCTTTGATTAACTTGTCCGACTCAGACGTGATCAAAGCTCTACCGAATTCCGGAATTAGAAAGAAGCATCTATCCCTACATAGAATGTTCTTGGTTGAGAAGGACCGTATACATACCCGGGGTCTCTGTTAATACCCCAATCCAAATCTTTCTGATAAGCATTTGTAATGTTTTTTATTCCAACTGATACTTTTGTTTTGAAATCATTAATAATATTTAGATTTATTGAAAGCCCGGCATCAAGCACAAAGAAATCGGGAGTTGTTTTCAATAACAGCTCCGGTTCGTCCGCATCTTCAACAACAATTTCGTGAGGCATGTACATTGAACCTGTATATTTAAGTCCTGAGAATAGTTCAAAATTTTTCCCGATGTTGTAGATAATAAACATATGCCCGAAAAGATCAGGCGTTTTTAAAAAATTCTTCGTATCGAAATCGGGTAAATTTTCATCGTATTGATTTTGTTTATAGGTTAACCCGCCTCTAAATTCGATATCACTTGTCGGTTTAACACCCAAATCTATTTCTATTCCCATTACCTGAGCTCCGTCACTGTTGATTCTTCTCCATAAGTCAAAAGTCGATTCACTCTTGACAAATTCTTCAGCATAAGCATCGTTTAACTTTGTATAAAAAGCTGTTACTCCGGCAAGCAAAGGTACATTGCCGATAAAATTCTGAAATTCAAGACCGGCTGAGAATGAATGACTTCTTTCTTCTTTTAAGTCCGGGTCGTTTCTAATAATTTTTTGCTCTCCTTCGAGACCGCAGATATGAAGATCTTCGTCAAAAATTTGAGGAGCTTTAAAACCGGTTGTATATCCGGCTCTTAAAATCATTCCGTCAAACAATTCGTATTTTAAATTTATTCTCGGACTAACAATTGCATTTTCGAGTCCGGAATGTTTATCAACTCGAAGTCCGTAAACAAACATAAGATCTTTGTTTTCGTCCAATGACCATTCATCCTGTAAATAGAATCCGTAATTAGTAAAAACTTCATCGATATAATATGCTTCACTTGAAACACTCTTGTCCAGAAGTTCATCTCTTAAAAATTGGAATCCGGCAATTATAGTATGATTATCTAATCTATAATTTGCTTGTATGCCCCCGTTATGAAGCGGGTTTTCCGAATAGCCGTAATAGTTAAGTGCTTCTAATCTTCCTTCGGGAGTATTTTCACTTAAGCCGCCGTAATAAGAATCGCGGTTAAGAATACTGAAGGAGTAATTTATTTTATAATCGAATTTATTGTTAATATTATGTGACCATGCTAATTTTCCGCCCCACTTAAAATGCTCGGTCCATTCACCTATTCTTGATTCGTGTATCGGTTTATCCAAATCGCTTCCGCCTCTTCTATCTTCATGAATTCTATGAATGGATAATTTTATTTCATTTGTGCTGCTCGGTCTATGGTAAAAATTAAATCCGATTGCTTCTTGTTTCAATGTACCGAGTTCGGTAAATCCATCATTGTTTCTGTCATATGGATTTCTGTTTCTCGTAGATCCGAAAATAAATGCGCCTGTTCTGCCGTCGTTACTTACAAGTTCTGCAACCGCACCAAGCTGCTGATCAAAAGCACCGCTTATTGAACTTCCGAGATAACCTATTCTTGTTTGATTAAAGGAAGGTCTGCGTGTCATTAAATTAACTGTTCCGGAAATGGCTCCGGCACCGTAGAGTGAACTTCCGCCGCCTTTTACTATTTCTATTTGCTCAATCATTTCACGAGGATAATGTTCAAGCCCGTAAACTCCGCCGAGTGAACTTACAACCGGATCCCCGTCAATCAATATTTGTGAATACTTTCCGTCAAAGCCCAAAATTTTAACTTGAGTAAAATTACAATTGTTGCATTCGTTATCTACTAACAAACCTGTTTGAAGGTTCAACGCTTCTGCAAAATTTACTGCATACTTACGCTCAATGGAAAGCCTGTTTATAATTTCAGTTTTTACGGGTACGTCGCTGTAAAGATGCGGTGTGTTTGTACCTGTTACCACTATTGATCCCATTTCTACGATACCGGGTCTCAGTTTAAATTCCATCTGCTTTGGATAAGTTGAACCGACCTCAACTTTTTCTTCTATACGCTGGTAACCTACCATCGAGATGATAAGCTGAACATCTTTTCTTCCATCAATAGTTAAAAAGAATTCACCGGCACTGTTTGTCGCGGCTCCAAGATTGGTATTAGCAACCATTATATTAGCGCCGAACAGAGGTTCCCCGGTTTCGTAATCTATTACTTTACCGGTGATGGTATTTATACTACTCACGTCATTTGCATGAAGAAGAGTAAAAAGTGAAATGAGAATCATTATAAGAGTTAGGTGTATTTTTTTAGCAAACATTAAAGTTGTCCTGATATTTAATTGATAAAAAAGAATAAATGGTTTATAAAGAAGCTTAATGCTAAATTAAGTTTGGGGGAGATTTATTGGATTTTAAGTTAGAATAATTGTAAACGAGTTGTTCTTCGGAACTAATAAACTGAGGTTTAAATTCTCTGGTAACCGAGGTCAGTTGTGGACAATCGGCTAAAACTACTTGAAGATCTTTTGTCGATACAATCAGCAAAAACTCTGTATCACAATGCGAATGTGAAGCAGCATCGTTGTTGTTCTCTTCATTCTCGCTGTTCAATGAAAAGTGGCTGTGCGTAACAAGTCTTCCGTCGGGGAGTTTGTGTGTGTGTATTGTAAAAAATGTACTTAATAGAAAAACAACATAAAGCAAAATGTAAAAGGTTGTAAGTGTTTTATATGTCGTATATGTTCTGAAGTTTAACATGATCCGAAGTCATTCATTTCCCTTATTTAAATTTAGTCTAAATAAAAATATAAGTCAAGACACAAAGAGCTTTTTATTCTATTATAAAGGATGTTTTGTCTCGATTTCGATTTTCAAAACAAAGGAGTATCTTAAAACGTCTCAATAATCAGTAAACAAAGAGCTATTAAAAATGACACAAAAAGAAGAACCGAAAATCAGGCATGCTATTCGTGATGATTTACGCCAGCCCGATCTCAGAAAAACTCTTTCGGATGATTACCGCGACTTAAAAGAGAATTTTTTGGATGATGAAAAGAAAGAACAGTTGAAAGAAATGAGTCCGATAAAGAGATTTTTTAAAGTCTCTTGGTGGTTATTGCGTGCAATGTTTTTTAGAATGACCCCGGTAAGACGACTCCTATTTGTGCTCGGTATTCTTCTTATTCTTGCTTCGAATGTGCAATTTCAAGCAGGTACTTCTTCAACCGGTAGTAGTAATTCACATATTCTCGGCGGTATAATTTTGGTTTTTGTTTTGATGCTTGAACTGAAAGATAAACTTTTAGCAAAAGATGAATTGGAAGCGGGACATAAAGTTCAATCGGCATTAATGCCCGATTCAAATCCCGAAATTACCGGATGGAATGTTTGGCTCTTTACTACATCGGCAAACGATGTCGGCGGTGATTTAATTGATTACTTACAGCTTTCCGAAAACAAATACGGTATATCAATCGGTGATGTTGCAGGTAAAGGTTTAAGCGCCGCACTTATAATGGCAAAGCTTCAGTCAACCATAAGAGCATTAGCCGGCGATGAAATTTCTTTAACCGATTTGATTGCAAAGATTAATAAAATATTTCACCGCGACAGTTTGAAAAGTATTTTTGCTTCGCTTCTCTATCTTGAAATAATTGAGAACGATAATAAAATAAAATTTATCAATGCCGATCATATGCCCCCCGTAATTGTTAAAAAAGATTCTATCGAATCAATGAAAAAAGGAGGTCCTGCTTTGGGTCTACTGAAAGAATTAAATTTACCCGGAGAAGAAATTTCGATGCAGCCGGGTGAAAAGTTTGTTGTTTATTCCGACGGTTTAACCGAAGCAGTGAATGAAGACGGGGTCTTCTTCGGTGAAACAAGACTAATGAAAGTTATAGAAAATCAAAAACATCGCTCCGCAATTGATTTGGGAACATACATCTTTAAAACAATTGAAGATTACCGCGGTAATGCAAAAATGAATGACGATTTATCGATTGTTATTATAGAAAAGATTTAAAGATATTACTGCTAATCTAAAAATCCAACCTTAAGTATCAATAACAGAATTTTTTATATAGACTTTCTCTATTTATTTAAGTATCCTATTGTTAAATTAATATTGAGTACAATCCAATTATTAAGGAAGGTGCAATGAAAATAATACTTAAGATTTGGCTCGTCATTCTAATATTATTCAGTACATTCTCTTCAATTAATGCACAAAATTCTCTCCAAATAATCAACCCGCAATGGGGTTGGTGGGGTGAACCCGGTATAATTGAAGAAGCTGCATTATCGATAAGACCAAAAGGAGTTTTTTTTGAGTATGGCTTATATTTAACTTTTTCTGCAGATCAAACTTATTTTGATCCCCTTGATAGTTTAGAAGTAGAACTAAAGTTTAATTTACACGGCAATGCATTCGTTCATGATTCCTGGCTTTGGATAGAGGACGAAATTATTCAAGCCGAAATTATGGATGAGTGGACTGCCGGACAAATTTATAACGAAATTGTCGGTAGAAATTTAGACCCGTCTATTTTATTTAAGCGTGATGGATACTATGAGTTAAGAGTTTTTCCAATTATGAAAGGAATGCCAAGAAAGGTAAAGTTAACTTATATGGTTCCGACCAATTGGACAAACAATTTAGTAACCGCATCTTTACCTGTCGAAATTCTTGGAACTTCTGCCAGCCAAGTAGAGAATTTAAAACTTGTTGTTTACCCAAATGAGAAATGGGATAACCCGGGAATTCTTGAATACAATGACCTGGATTTCGAATCGGAAGTTGATACTGTCTTCGGTGAATACAAATCGGTTGTAATTCCTAAAGAATATTTAAGAAACAGTTTAACGTTTTCACTTAAGTCGCCAATGGAAAGCGGTTTTTATTTAAGTACCTTCACCGAAAGAAATGAAGACTATTACCAATTAGCGGTTCTCCCTTCCGAAATATTGACAACCGAAGCAAGCAATAATGTAATGGTGTTATTTGATTATGAATCTCCGAACTCTTCTTTAAGCAAAACAGATATTTTGAACGGAGTTAAGTTGGCATTGTTAAATTATTTGAATGACTCGGATAGTTTTAATATTGCTTTCTCCAAATTGAATATTGAGCGTATAAGTGAAGTGTGGCTACCTGCCGACAGTATCACAATTGAAAATACTTTTGCAAATATTACAACGGCAAATCTTGCTAATTACAGTAATCTCCCCTCATTGATTGGTAATGCAATAGACTTTATAAATTCTCGCAGCTCAAGGGGAACTATTCTTATCGTTTCAAATAGTGATGAATTAATGAATCCCGAACCTGCAAATGAATTAATAGATGATATATTCGATGAAATTGAATCGGATATTACATTTCATGTTGCCGACTTTCAAAATCAAAACATCAGTTATATGTATATCGGCAACCAGTATTATGAAGGTAATCAATATTTCTATAATAATATTACCAGGATGACAGGCGGAAATTTTTATAGAATAAGAGACGGCTATTCTTACTCTTCACTATTGGAAAAAACATTCCAGGGTATAGGAGGGTTTATCAGCACTTTCGATCTTTACACCAGCCTTGTCGGAGGTTTTTGTTACGGCAGGTATAATATAAACCTAACCGGTTCCAGCGCTTTTCTTGATGCACCGATTTTCCAGGTCGGTAAGTTTAACGGTTCACCTCCATTCAGAATTGAAATGAACGGTGTTTATGAGGGGACGGTCTTTTCAAAAAACTTTGAAATAGATGAAGCAATGATAGATGATTCGGATACAACTTTAATTAAAATGTGGATCAGCCGTTATATAAAAGAACTTGAGGCACAGGGAAGCAGCAGCAACAATATTATGAGTGAAATTATTAATACTAGTATTGCAAATAGAGTTCTTTCCAAACACACTGCTTTTATTTGTTTGGAACCTTCGTTAGGTGGACAAGTTTGCTATGATTGCCGGGATGACGGAGGCGGTCCTACTGATGTTGAAACAGATGATTCAACAAATGTAAACGATGATTTTACTCTAGCTGCATACCCCAACCCGTTTAATAACCAGACAAAGATTCAAATTAATCTCCCTTCTTCTTTTTCGAACGAAAGTATATCGTTCAAGGTCTACAACATACTCGGTCAAGTCGTGAAAACTTTCGAAATTGATCATAGTATGAGAGGTACGTTTGAGTTGGTTTGGGATGGACGAAACGATTACGGTCAAAATGTTTCAAGCGGTATTTATATTTTTGTTGCTATCACACCGCAGAAAACACATTCTGTTAAATTGCAGATGATTAAGTAAAACAAAAGCCCAACTTTTCTAAAAAAGTTGGGCTTTTTGAACTGGATTTTCTTTCTACCAGAAGCCCAACTTCTTGAAGAAGTTGGGTTTCTATTGGGTTTCTAGGCTCTTATCTCTTCCACTTAATATTACACCCAACACTCGGTATTTGATTTTCATCAACAGGTCTGCCTTCCAAAATTGCATCGAGGGCGGCGGTTAAATCTTTGCCGGTTACAGGTTTGCTCAAACTTGGTCTGGAATCATCAAACTGTCCTCTATAAACTAATTTCATGTCTTTATCGAAAACAAAAATATCGGGTGTACATTCCGCATGATATGCTTTTGCAACCTCTTGGGTTTCATCAAATAAATATGGAAAAGAAAGTTTATGTGCCTCGGCAAATTCTTTCATCCTTTCGGGTGAGTCTTGTGGATAGTTAACAATATCATTTGAACTAATAGCCGCGAAACTTATTCCCTTTTTCTGATACCCTTTTACAACCTCCGACAGCTCATCGATAATATGAATAACATAGGGACAGTGGTTGCATATAAACATTACAACCGTAGCTTTATCCGATTTAATTTCATCTAAGCTGATTTGTTTACCTGAAATTGTATCGGGTAATGTAAAGTCAGGTGCTTTTGTCCCTAATTTAACCATTGCACTTGGTGTTGCTGCCATAGTAGACTCCTTTCATTTTAGCTTATAAACTTTTTTTACATTTATATTAAATATGAATCGCATACTCACTTATGTCATCTAACAAAATAAAAATACAAAATGTTCTACAAAGTTATTTTTGAAAAACCGGTAGAGTATGATAGATTATCAATTATAGAAGATAATGACGGAAATATTGTCGATTATCAAATAAATCGATATACAGGATTAGATTCCTTAATATACTCAAACTCTCAAATTGATTTGCTGTTAAATGACAAAGGAGAAATTAAAGGTTTGCAAATCTGTAACGAATGTACAAAAACTTTTAATATAGAATCACATCTTCTGCAGCTTGCTTATAAATTAGTAATGAATCAAAACATATCCGTTGAAGTTTTTGAGGGAAATGGGTTTTCTGAAATTATGGACGGCGCGTCGCTTGAAGAATATTTGGAGAGCTAACATTTATTTAAATTTTACCTTACATTTAAACCAACTTAATGAATCGATTGTCAAAAAAGTCAATATTTCGGAGGAGAGTATGAACCGGATAAGCAAACTTGCTGTTAATTCGGAAGGTTTTATTTTTGATCCCACAACCGGGGACAGCTACACAGTTAATCCTACAGGATTATTTATAATCAATTCTTTACGCGAAGGAAAAGAAATTGAACAAATAGCAGAAGAGCTTTCCAAAGAATTTGAAGAAACCCCTGAAGAAATTTCAAGCGATATTTCAGATTTCATAATACACCTCAACACTTACAATCTTTATTGAGGCATATGATGAAAGAATTGAAAATTGCAGTTTCGGGAATAAACGCTGTTGACAACCCCGGTCCGGGTGTTGGCGTTGCGCGTTCACTCAAAGAAGATCCCGACTTAAATGTAAAAGTAATCGGACTTGCATACGATGCAATGGAACCCGGCATTTATTTAGATTGGCTGATTGATAAAACTTTTATACTTCCTTATCCATCAAGCGGAAAAGATGCTTTGCTTGAACGGCTTGCTTATATAAAAGATTCATACGGATTGGATTTTGTAATTCCCAATCTCGATTCGGAACTTCCCATCTATACTAAGTACACAAAAGAAATTGAAGACCTTGGAATAAAAGTTTTTGTTCCGACCGAAAGTCAATATAAGTTACGTGCAAAAGACAAACTTCTACAAGTTGCCGGGAAAGTTAAAATCGATTTACCTAAAACCGCAGTTGTAAGTTCAGCGGAAGAGTTGATAAAGGAAGTTGACAATATCGGTCTGCCTGTAATGGTAAAAGGTGCTTACTATAAAGCCGAACGTGCTTACACAACTCAAGAAGCAATGAGTCACTTTCATAAAATTTCCGCCGAGTGGGGTTACCCGATTATTCTTCAAGAAGTTGTTAAAGGTGAAGAGATGAATGTTGTTGGCGTAGGTGACGGAGAAGGAAATCTACTTGGCAAACTCGGACTCAAAAAAATGTGGATTACTTCACTCGGTAAAATTTGGACGGGCGTTTCAATTAAAAATGAAATGATGTTAAATGCCGCTTCAAATTTTGTAAAAGAATATAAATGGAAAGGTCCTTTTGAACTCGAGTGCATTGTTGATAAAGACAAAGTTTACTTGATTGAAATCAATCCCCGCTTTCCCGCTTGGTCTTACTTTGCAACTGGATGCGGGATTAATCTTCCCGCTAATATGGTAAAAAAAGCATTTGACTTGCCTTTCGAATTAGATAAGGATTACGAAGCCGGCAAACTTTATGTTCGCTACACTTACGAAACGATTACCGATATGAGTACCTTCCAAAATATTATTACAAAGGGAGAAAATTAAGATGGCTAAGAAATATGAAAGACCCATAATAATAAAAGTGCAAACCGGAATGATGAATAAGTTCGGAAGCAGTCCTTATTATTCAAGAAAAATAAGAACTGAAATTGACGGTGTTGCCATAAGTGATTTAGTTGATAAGTTCGGTTCACCGTTGTTTGTTTTTTCAGAAAAATCACTTCGCCAAAAGTATAGAGCATATTATAATTCATTTTCAACGCGCTATCCGAACATCACTTTTGGTTGGTCGTATAAAACAAATTATTTGCCGGCGATCTGCTCGGTGCTTCATCAAGAAGGCGCAATTGCCGAAGTCGTTTCCGAAATGGAATACGATAAAGCAAGAGGTTTGGGTATTCCTGGCAATAAAATTATTTATAATGGTCCGTTTAAAAATCTTAGAGCGCTCGAAAAAGCAGTCAAAGAAAAAGCAATGATCAACATAGATCACTTTGATGAGATTTATGATCTTGAAAAGATTGCCGATAAGTTGAACAAAAAAATTAAAGTCGGTATGCGTGTAAATATGGATACCGGAATTTATCCGCAATGGTCTCGCTTTGGATTAAATCTCGATTCCGGACAAGCGATGGATGCAGTCAAAAGAATGGTTAGTAAAGGTAAACTTATTTTAAACGGTTTACATTGCCACATTGGGACATATATTTTGGATACAAACGCATACGCGGTAGAAATCGAAAAGATGATCAAGTTTGGATATGAGATTCAAGACAAATTCGAAATGAAAATTGAGTATTACGATATAGGCGGCGGCTTCCCTTCAAAAATTAAACTCAAAGGAACATATCAAGAGCCGGATGTTACGAATCCGTCGATAGACGAATATGCCGAAAGTATTACAACGGCACTTTTCAGAAATTTAAAAGGCGGGGATTTACCACAGGTTTATATTGAAACCGGTCGAGGGATAATTGACGAAGCCGGTTATTTGATAACTTCAATTGTTACGTCAAAAAGATTACCCGATGGAAGAAAAGCTTACGTTGCCGATGCCGGAATAAATTTACTTTACACTGCATTTTGGTATAAATATAATATCGAAATAGATAGACAAGTTGATGGAACGAATGAACCGTCTATTGTTTACGGTCCGCTCTGTATGAACATTGACATTATCGAAGAAGGAAGATTGCTTCCGCCGATGGAAAAAGGAACAAGATTAATTTTATCACCCGTCGGTGCTTACAACGTTACACAATGGATGCAGTTTATCGAGTACCGCCCAAATATTGTTTTGATCGGAGAAAATAGAGAGCTTGACATAATCCGCGAAGCGGAAGACTTGAGCGATATTACAAGAAGAGAAAAATTGCCGGAGAGATTGAAGCTGAAGGAGTAATGTCATTGTCATTCAGAACGAAGCAGAGCGAAGTGATGAATCTCATACCAAGCATACAACAAATAATAAAGTGAGATTCCTCAGTCGACAAAAAGCGTCTCCTTCGGAATGACAACGATATGTCATTCCGAACGCAACGAAGTGGAGTGAGGAATCTCATCCAGAAATAATTAGCAAGCTAATTATGTTGAAACAATACTATGTTTACATAATGACCAATAAATCAAGAACCTTATACACCGGAGTCACAAACGACTTAAATCGTAGAGTGTATGAACACAAAAATAAATTGATAAAAGGATTCACATCAAAATACAACATAACGAAATTGGTTTATTACGAAGAGTATAATGATATTAATGATGCTATAAGAAGAGAAAAACAAATTAAAGGTTGGTCAAGAAAAAAGAAAATTGAATTAATCGAATCAGTTAATCCGGAATGGAAAGATTTAAGCGAAGAGTGGGAGTGAGTTTAGTAATTTTATTTAAACATATTTGGAGAGACAGTATATTGTCATTCAGAGTCTCGATGCTTTTTATCGGGACGAAGAATCTCACTTTAGATTTTCAAGAATGATAAAGTGAGATTCCTCAGTCGACAAAAATCGTCTCCTTCGGAATGACACTTCATTGTCATTTTGAACGCAACGAAGTGAGGTGAGGAATCTCATTAATACATTGACGAAAAAACATGAAACTCAACAACCACATAAAAGCACTACTGCAAAGCTATTCGGAAATTTACTTCTTCAAGAGTAAATGGATCGGAGCGCTTTTATTATTAATTACATTTATTAATCCTTACGTTGCGCTTGGCGGAATTGTCGCAGTAATATCCGCTTATGTATTTGCCCGCATAATAAATATGAGCAACGAGTTTTTAAATGAGGGATTTTATACTTACAATCCCCTTCTTACCGGGCTCGCGATCGGTTATCTTTTCAGATTCAACGAACTCACAATTTTATTTATGGTTATTGCCGGAGTGCTTACATTTATTATTACGGTAATAATGTACAGCGTTTTTATTTATTATCTAAAACTTCCCGTTTTAAGCTTACCATTTGTAATTGTTTCATCAATCGCATACTTGGCTTCAACACAATATTCAAATTTATTTGTTACGGGACTTTATCCTCATACGGTTTACGACTTTGAAATTGTTCTTCCTTATTGGCTTGAAGGTTATTTCAGATCATTCGGTGCAATATTTTTTATGACTGATGTTATCTCAGGAATTGTGATTGCATTGATATTCCTTGCGATGTCGCGAATTATGTTTCTTCTCTCTGTAATTGGATATTATTCCGGTTCAATTGTAGTCGGATTAATGTTCGGATCGTTTGAACAATCTTTTGCGGATATAAATCACTTCAATTTTATTTTGATTGCAATTGCGGTTGGCGGGGTTTTTCTTATACCTTCATTAAAAAGTTATTTGATTGCAATCATTGCTGTTTGTACATCAACAATTGTTTTGGATTCGGTTTTAGTTTTTTGGTCGAACTTTGGAATCCCCGCATTTACTCTTCCGTTTAATGTTATTTCACTTTCATTTATATACTTATTGGGATTAATAAAATATCCACAGATAGCATGGATAATAAAAGGTACTCCCGAAGAAACTCTCGATCTTTATTTAACGAACACAAGAAGATACCCCGGCTCTGATACAACTCTTCAATTACCTTTCTCCGGTAAATGGTCGGTCTATCAAGACTTTGACGGAAAATGGACACATAAAGGGAATTGGAAATATGCTTATGATTTTATCATTACAGATGAAGAAGGAAACAGTTACAAAAACAACGGCGATTTATTGGAAGATTATTATTGCTATAAAAAGCCGGTTCTATCCCCTGTTCGCGGAAGAATAGTAAAAGTAGTATCAGATCTGAAAGACATGCAAATAGGTTCGGTAGATAAAACAAACAATTGGGGCAATTTAGTAATCATAAAAGATGACCGCGGTTTCTTTGTCGAACTTTCTCACTTTGCACAGGACTCAATCAAAGTACAAGAAGGTGATTGGGTTGAACGAAGTTCTATACTCGGACTTTGCGGAAATTCCGGTTATTCACCACAACCGCATATACATATTCAAGTTCAGGAAAACGATAAAGTTGGTTCACATACAATCCCGTTCAGCTTTATAAATTATATTGAAGAAGAAATGTTTTACTCGAACGATTTACCAAAATTAGATAAAATAGTTGAACCGCTTCACATAGATAATTCTTATGATAATTTGATGACGTTCGTTCTTGATGATGAGATTAATTTTGAAGTTTTTCAAAACAATAGAAAAGTAGATGAGCTAAATCTAAAAGTAAACATGGAAATTGACGGAACGTTTTATTTCGATTCCGGTAAGGGGAAGCTTTATTTCGAAAAGAAAGACGGAACGTTTTATTTTTACAGCACAGAAGGAAATGATAAATATTTAAATATGATGCTGCAGGCGCTTCCCCGCTTCCCGCTTGCATATCGTGATAATTTGGTTTGGAATGACACCATTCCTATTAGTTCTACAACGAATAAAATTAAAAAAGCCGCTGTTCTATTTTTGAGTTCGTTCTATCATAATCTTTTTAGAGTAGATGTGCATTCAAAATTTGTTTCATTAAAAAGAATAGACTCGGAAATAACGTCATCTACCCTCGGTTTAAAGAGGACAACGGCAGTTGAGCTTGATGAGTTCAAAGGATTTGCATCTTTTAAAATAGATGATATTGAGTTAAGGAAAATTGAAAATGAATAGACTTTCAAAATTAATTTTGATGTTGATATTTGCGTCTGCCCTTAATGCACAGTCGGTTACCATCATGCCGTATCATCTGCCTATTAATTATAAAGATTCCGGTGTAAGAGAAAACAGTTCGTTAACCGGAATTTACGGAGCCTTTCAATCTGACTTAAATAATAAATTTGAATTAGCTCTCGATTACTCCGACCTAAATTACATTTCCAATTTCAAAATAAAGCAGTATGATTTTACATTTGCTTACACAAATGAATCTATCCCCGGATGGAGGTTTAGGGCTGGAGGGCATTATATAATTTCCGATGATGATTTGACCGATCAAGCCTATGTTCTTTTTGCCGGTGTCAGCAAATATCGTTTTCGAAGTTGGGATGTAAACATTGACACTTATTATTCCAATTATAACAATTACACTCCTTCGTTTAACGCGGTTCAATTGTCGCCCGGCTTCGGTTTAACTTTTCCATTCGATAGAACTCAAGGTATTTACATCAACTCATCAGCAAATTATATAATGCTGAACAAAAGAATTATTTCGGATAAAAGGAATTACTTTTCTTTACAAGAAACTTTGACTTACTACAAAAATAGATTCTCTATTTCTGCTTATGTTTTATTCGGAGAGCAAAAGTTTGCAGTAAGACAAAAAGGATTTTTAGTTTTCAACGTTGCCGATTTAATGAAAAATGGATACGGCGCTTCGATTACTTATTCTTTTTCACGTAATTTTTTCTTGAAAGGTGGAGTTGAGTTCGATAAGTTTGATGAAGAAGCTTACGGTACTTCAGCAACTTCAACAAAATTTATTATTTTAGCCGGATTTAATTATTAAAGGAATTCAAATGAAAAAGTTAACAATGATATTTTTATTAGTTTTTGTTTCTTCTCTTTTTGCTATTACACCCGAAGAAATTCAGAAAGCATATCACAAATCTTTTAATTACGAGAAGATAGAAGACTACGAAAATGCAATTCGTTCGCTCTCTTCTGTTTTGAGTGAATACCCAAATGGTTACACGGTTAACTTGAGACTTGGCTGGCTTTATTATTTTCTTGGGAGATATGCAAACTCAATTGAGCATTATCAAAAAGCCGTGCAGATAGTTCCAACATCTCTTGAAGCAAAAAACGGATTGATGCTGCCGCTGCTTGCACAGAATAAATATAATGATGCGGCGTCAATTGCTTATCAGGTTGTTTCGGTTGATCATTATAATTATTACGGAAATATGAGATTAGCGTATTCGTTAAGAATGCAAAAAAAATACGATCAAGCCGAGCAGATATTAAACAAGATGCTTGCAGTTTATCCAACCGATATAACTTTTTTAACCGAGCTGGCGTTAGTTAAATACAATCAGGGCAATACAGAAAGAGCCGGCAATCTTATGTGGGATGTTTTAACTTTAGACCCCGAAAATGAAACGGCGAAGAGTTATTTTTCAAAATAAGATATTCGCAAAATCATTCAACCCCGTTGGGTTGTTTGTTGTTTTACCTTTTCAAACATATTCATGTTCAACCCCTTTCGGGGTTGGTGTATTGTTAGATTGAAATTTTTCTATTCATATTCAATCCCTTCGGGATTGTTTATTGCTTTTCTTGCTCAAGTCTATTCATCTTAAATCCCTTGAGGATTGTTGTAAATTCTCTAACGTAAATTTTTCCAATAACAACCGCGAAAAGTGACGTAAATAATTGATAATAGGAATCAGATAAAAAAGAACATTTTCTTTTCATCTCAAATCCCTTGTGGATTGTTATAATTTCTCTAATGTAAATTTTTCCAATAACAACCGCGAAGCGGTTGAACGTGAATAGAACAATGTGACAAAAAAACAAAAGAACCCCTGAGGAGTTCAATAAAAAGATGTTTTATTTATATTGCGCCCATTCAAATCCATCATAAAAATTGGAGATGAAAATGAGCACATATACACAAATTCTTTATCATATTACCTTTGCAACAAAACAACGAAGACATGCTCTTAAAAAAGAAAATCGCACAAAACTTTTTAAATACATTTGGGGATTGCTAGAAAACAAAAACTGTCACTTATACAGAGTTAATGGTGTTGAAAAACATTTACATATAGTTACACACCTTCATCCGACTATTGCGTTATCGGATTTAATTAAAGATATAAAACTCAGTACAATACAATTCATCAAAAGCGAAAAACTATTTCCTAATTTTGATGGCTGGCAGGAAGGTTATGGGGCATTTACACACTCACTAAGCGATAAAGACAGATTAATAGAATATGTCAAAAATCAAGAGGAACATCATATGAAGGTATCCTTCAAAGAAGAATACATAAAATTGTTAAAAGAACACAAAATTGATTTCAACGAAAAATTTCTTATTTGATTTAGTTCAACCCCGTTGCGGTTGTTTGTGTTTTTCGTTGTTTAGGTCTATTCATATTCAATCCCTGCGATATTGATATTAATTATCGACAAAAAATATTTGAACACTATATTATTTCCCATTCAACCTCTACACTAACAACCGCGAAGCGATTGAACATGAATAGAGATATCGAAAAACAAAAATATTGAACCCCAACGGGGTTCAACAAAAAACATAATTTGAAGAAGTTCAATAATGATAATAATTAGTTTATTTTAGACGGGATAATTCCGAATCAATTGGGTGATAAATAAACATGATTTTTAATTCTTCGAAATTTATCTTCGATATTTTTTAACCGGTAAATATGCTAACACTTCATTCCCTAATCATAATCGTCACTCTCTTCGGTGTTGCGGTTGGAAGATTGCCCAGACTGCGAATGAACCGCGCAACAATTGCTCTTGTGGGTGCAGGTTTGCTTATATTAACAAATGCTATTGATTTAAAAGACGCTTACACTTCGGTTGATTGGGATACTATTCTTCTTCTTTTTGCAATGATGATCTTAAACATAAATTTAAGTCTCGCCGGATTCTTTCAATTAATTGCCGCAAAAATTATTCGTTTCGCATCAACTCCTAAACAGTTATTGTTGGTAATAATTTTTTCATCCGGAATTTTATCCGCACTTTTTCTTAACGATACAATCTGTTTGATGTTCACACCGCTTGTATTGGAAATTGCAATCACACTTAAAAGAAATCCCATTCCCTATTTAATTGGGACTGGCTGTTTCAGCTAACATTGGTTCGGCAGCAACTATTGTCGGTAATCCGCAGAATATGATAATCGGAATTTCATCAGGAATAAGTTTTGTAGATTTTACCAGCGCTCTTTTACCGGTTTCGTTAATATCCCTATTTGTCGGTTGGATTGTAATAATAGTTATATACCGAAAAGAGTTTACTTCACATAAATTTGAAATTGGCAATGTTGCTGAAGCAAAAATTTATAAACCGTTACTAATAAAAAGTATCATTGCTACATTGTTAATGATTGCCGCATTCATTTATGGATTTTCGATTCCTCTTTCAGCATTTGCTGCTGCATGCTTATTACTAATTACTCGTCGTTTAAAACCGGAAAGAGTTTTCAGAGAAATTGATTGGTCGCTTCTGGTTTTCTTTTCCGGCTTGTTTATCGTTACGGGTGCAATAGAGACAACCGGTATAAGTGGTTATCTTTTTACAAAAGTGGAAACGTTTATTTACGACAGTGTTGTAAATCTTTCTGTTTCTTCCGCGATATTAAGCAACTTAGTTTCAAACGTTCCCGCTGTGTTATTGTTTAGACCCGTTATTCCAACTTGTCCCGATCCAACAAACGCATGGTTAATTTTAGCAATGGCAACAACATTTGCCGGCAACCTTACCTTAATTGGTTCCGTTGCAAATTTGATTGTCGCGGAATCCGCTAAAAGCAAAGGAATAAATTTATCTTTTGCAGAATACCTAAAATCAGGTGCGTTGATTGCGGTAATTTCAATCGGGGTAGGGATTGTTTTCTTTTTATGATTTCTTGCTGACAAACTGGTTCTATCTTCAATAATATTTTTCCACGAGCAAGCACTTAAATATAGTCTCAATTACTACCTTGACAAACCCATCTCATTAAGATAATTTAATTTTGCATTTTAAATTATCTAATTCAAAAATGGAGTAATTAATGAAAAAGCTAATCTTTGTTCTCATCCTTCCTTTAACATTAATCTTTGCACAAACAAACGATGAAGAAAAACCAATTGAGCTCACCGGAAAATTTGCATTTATGTTTCAGATTGATCAGAATTTTGATTTAAATAGTTTTGATGGAATGTCTTTCGCCGGAAAGTATTTTTTTAGTTCTGATTGGGGTGTTAGGCTTGTACTAGGAATTGATTATACTAATTCTGACGAAAACTCTTCGAACAATCAACTTGATCCTGAATTCTATCAGTATAAAATTGCAGATAGAGATATTGTGAGTTATAAATTGGTTACAAGTGTAATTTACAAAGTCAAGAACAGCAACAACATTAAAGTTTTTTTCGGCGCAGGGCCATTTGTTGCATACTCAAACTATGAATATGCGGAAGAATTTGATCGTACTAATAGTGAAATATATCATGTTTGCGATGGTTATAAAGACTACGCTATTGGATTTACGTTTTTTGCTAACGTTGAGTGGTTTGTTGCAGATAATATTTCTTTGAGCGCCGAATATGGTTTCCAGTATTCTTATGTGGAAATCGAACGTTATCATAAATACTTTGAGACTAATGAACTAGCCGAAGAAAGTAGCTCTAAAGATTATAAAAAGTCATTTCAAGATTTACCCGTTTCATTAGGTGTTTCAATTTATTTTTAATAAAGAAGTTTTATAATGGAGCTCCTAACGGAGCTCTGTTTATTTCCTATCTTATTTTTACTACAATAATTAAGCT
>OMKS01000669.1_pt1 | contig 31501 bp, 17 predicted proteins | sample 1674721 | NCBI WGS metagenome assembly OMKS01 (sample SAMN06264996, study PRJEB25208) | sediment metagenome | isolation source: hot spring sediment | place: USA: California | collected 2014-09-02 | reverse complement strand
CGGTTTATTCTTCTCTTTACCGCAGAGGCGCAAAGACTCTCGCTAAGTTCGCTAAGTATTTTTTCAATTCCAGGCATCATTTGATTAACTCATATTTACTTGCGCTCTTGGCGCATTCTTGGCGGGCTTTGCGGTTTACTCTTCCCTTGACCGCAGAGGCGCAAAGACTCTCGCTAAGTTCGCCAAGATCAAGTTCAAATTTATTTCTCATTTGCGTTTTCTCTGTCCTTTACGGCTTTCAGTGATTATAAATGATCATCAAACGAATCCCGACATCGCTGCCGAAAGTGTTAATAGTGGACAATTGGATATCCGGAAAGTGAAACAGCGCCAGATTGAGCATAATTTTATCGTAGCTGCGTTGCCAACTGATATATTGAATTACATCGTCGGTTTTCCAGGAATAAAACGTCATCAGCACAAGATTATCAAACAGTCCCAGCGGATAGTTCAGCATCATTGCGGATAATTGAGCTTTCTGATCGGATTCATGAAACTCGTTTGCCAGCTGATTGATCATATGTTCACCGACAAAATACAGACCGTTCCCGATGTCAAATGTATAATCAAGCCCAAGGGTCAGCATTTTGGTATAATGATAGGGAGCAGCGATCTTCTGATGCTGGGCAAGCGCCTCGAACCAGACACCCACAACGATATCCCAGCGCCCATCCAGAGCAATTCGATTTTCCCGAACATTGTCCGGTAAATAATTGATGCTCCGGGTATGGAATGTCACTGCCATTTCACCCATCGGTACCGGTGTTTGGACCCGCCCCCCGAATTCCGGCACATCTTTGACACTACCATACGTTTCCAACCCCTTGGCATCACCGTTACCGTACAATCCCCAGAGCCAGATGTTGGCATTGCTCAGAAAAATGTAGCGATAGCGCAGACCCCAGACACCCTCGGCAATATTCAGCGGGTCCGTGGGATTCTGGCGCTCAAACCACATCAGTGCCCGTAGCAGTTGCGCCGGTCCGAAATTGATTTTTTGCAGTCCCAACTGAATTTCCGATTGAGGCGCGGCGTACCGCAGATTCAGCCGGTAGGGGCGTATGTCATCACGGTATCTTCCGGCTTCTTGGTTTAAAAAGCCGTAAAAGGCTAATTCAAAATCCATAAAATGGGCTCTGGAAAAAGGTCTCGATATCTGCAGATTGGAAATGTACTGAAGCCCGGCGCTGCCATACCAAATCCCGGCGGATTCCCAGGCGGTACCGCTAAATGACAACTGACCTTTCAGGTCCCATTCTGTCGCAGAGAGCAGCGACACCATTCCCGGCAGCAGTATCAGGGAGCGGAGATTCACTTTTTATCCTCATCGGGAACCGGCATCAGACCGTAATACATGAAGTTGTTAACCTCAAGGGCGAATTCCGTATAGTTATCATAGAGCGCTACCAGCTGTTCATTTTTAGAGAGCTCCAGAAGTTGGTTAACAATAGCGAGGAAAAATTCCGGACGAATGGATTTGCGGACTTCGCCCTTTTCCTGAGCCTGTTGGATGATTTTGATGAACCATTGCATGACTTTTGTCAGCATCTGATTGTAAAAATCCTGAAGCTCCGGTACAACGTCCAGATAATCCTTGATATACTGGTCACCCATCGCGGTGGTAGCTTCGGCTTTTAGCTTCAGTAACATACGGACCTTTTCCTGGAAAGTCGCGCCGGTCTTATCCAGCGCCTCCAGTTTTGCCATATTATCTTCAATAATCTTTTGCCAGAGGTGCTTGATCAGTTCGTTTTTATTGGCAAAGTATTTATAGAAGGTCATTTTGCTGGCGCCGGCGGTCTGGCAGATTTCCTCCACCGTGACTTTTTTAAAGCCGAATTGATTGAAAAGGTTCTTCGCGCCTGATTTAATTTGAGTTTTCTTTTTAGGTTCCTTATTCATATTCTCATCTTAAAAGTTTACATCTTTATCCATATCAAACAAAATACGTATAGAATATATTATTTCGTAAATGAAAAAACAAGTTTAATCTTACAAATAATGATTAATATTACAAACATCGTATATTTTTAGCTTTATCGTCAATATTTCAAATTTTTTACTGATATTTTTTCTGCTATGTTGTAATTTGTATTTTAGTACACCTATTAACTTATGAAAAAACCAATCCAAATCATCAACTTCTTCCTTCTCGGCACTTTTTGTCTACTGGTTATTACCGGTGTTTATCTCAGCTCCAAAGCGGGCGAAAAACAGATACGACAAATTGCCGAGAAACAGCTGACAAATTGGTTGGAATTGCCGGTGAGAATCGGTGTTTTAGAGACAAATCTTTTCAGCCGTCTGCAGGTTGAGAACGTGCAGGTTTATCAATCAAATGATCAGCCAATTCTGTATCTGGGAAAGGGTAGTATTCACTATAACTTATTTAAACTCCTTAAAAAATCACTGGATATAAAATATCTCCGATTGGATAGTCTCAATCTTTTTATTGCGAGAGACAGCACTGGTCATTTTACTTTTGATTACCTGAACACTCTTTTAAAACCGGACTCAGTAGCGTCTCAATTCACCGTTTCACTCGGTCGGTTCCGGATTGAACGATCAACATTTCAATATCACGATCAATCCATATCCCTTGATGCCGCTCTGACCCAAACCTTTATCGATCTTCAGGAGATTCCCGATTCCACATTACGGATTGAGTTTCGCGCCCGCCAATCAGACCTCACCATTGCGCAAAAATCGCTTTATTTCAATAATATCCGATTAGGTGCCAATATTAAAAACGGACAAATTACGGTAGAAGAATTTAAAACGGTTTCGGCAGAAATGCTCCTTTCCGGTACGATCACTGCCAGGTTTCCAGATCTGGACGCTTCACTTAACATTCAGGGGAATCCACAAACATTCCTGAAAAAATCCCTGCCTGCCCTATATGCGACACTAGCACCGTTTGATGGAGAAGTTGACCTAAACATTCGTGCTTCCGGCAGCTTACCTGCACCGGATATTGAGGTGTGTTCGCAGATTCGGCACCTGACTATTTCCGGAGCCAAATTAATCGATGGGTTTTTCAATGTTTCCTATCACTCGGATTCGTTGATCCTCCGACAATTCACCGCCAAAACGGATGGCGGCAGCATCACCGCAAAGGCATACCTCATTAACGACGATCTTTGGCGACACTCAGCCGCATTATCCATAACAAACCTGGATATTCAACCGGTATGGGCTGCAATTTTTCCGGACCCGATCCTGCAGAGTGGTCGGTTAAATGCCACTATTTTCACCCATGGCGCATTAAAAAATGCCCTAGCGCTCACATCTTCCGGCGATATCAGGTTGAGCAATTTATCAATGCGTGAACAACCGGTTCCGGACATCGTTGCCACAGTTCAGCTTCGGGAGGGGCAGTTTAGTACAGTCTTTTACAACAGCTTGAACGGGGGAAACATTACTGCTGATCTAACAAATGGTCAGTTAAATGCCCGTTTTTCATTTATTCTGAACGACATTGAACCGTTGGCGCAACTGGTAAATATCGCAGCATTTTCCGGCAGGGTAAATCTCACCGGATCCGTGACCGGCGCATATAAAAATCCGAAAATTAACACATCAATTTCCGTTTCGGGACTGAGTTATCAGTATTTTCCCGTCGAAGAGTTAAGTGCTGACATATCCTATTTTAATAAAGAGCTGATCATCAATCATAGCTGGTTTCATGGCAAAATACTCCATATACATCCCGCCACGGCTCCTTTTGGTCTGAACCAGCTGCGGGGTACTTACGAATATCGCGGTCAACTGCTGGGTACTATTCCAGCCCTTCGGGGAACCCTTCAAATCGAGATGGCTTATCCTGGGTATTCGGATTATCAGTTCGACAGCGGTCAGTTATCCATTGAATTTCAAAATGACCGCTGGTGGCTTCGGGATTTTTTACTGATCAAATCTTACGGACAAATCTGCGGAAATGCTGAATTTACCCTTTCGAACCGCCAAGCCAATGCTATCCTTCGGTTACAAACCATAGATTTAAAAGAACCAGGATTTGGAATAATCAGCGGCAATGCCAATTTGAAAAACATGGACGACCTGAATATTAAAGTCGACGGTCTGGAAATTGATTTGAATCGGTTGCATTCTTTTCTCCCTGCTTTTCCGGAGATGGATGGAATTTTGAATTTCAAGCTTGCGTTGTTAAAAAATATTAAACAACCGGAAATCTGTTTTAAGCCGGACATCCACGGCTTTAAATACCGGCATTTGCGATATGATACTATCACCGCTGAAATTGGGTTTCGGAATAGTCAGCTCACGCTAAACCCACTTCAGTTGATAAAGCCCGGTGAAAAGTTGCATTTGACGGCTAATATTCCAATCCTTCATGAAAACCGGCACTTTACTATTGACCATACCGCAGCTGCCAGCGGATCACTGCTGGCAACAAACATCAATCTATCCCAATTTAATTCACTGATTCCGGCAGATATTATAATTGACGGAATATCTCAACTAAATATTGTCCTTTCCGGCTCCGTCGGCAATCCCGTTTTAAACGGTTCAATGTCCCTGGAAAATGGATATGTCCATCTGGCAGGCAACCAAAATCCAATTAACGATTTAATGCTGAAAATCAATCTTAACCATGATAAAGTTCAATTGGAATATTTATCGGGAATTTATACCAATATCCCGTTTCTGATTCGGTTAACCGCCACAACACGTCATTGGAAGCAGTTTTCCGGCAGTGGTCACTTATCTATTCGCGCTAAAGAAATTTTCACTATTCGGGGCAACTTTGATCACAAGACCACGGATTTGAATGGCCGCTTTAAAAATATTGATCTGGCGGATTTTGCAAATCTGCTACCGGACGTTTATGCTCTTCAGGGATTCGCCAGTGGTACTTTTGCCCTCTCGGGTCCTTGGCAGCGCCCCGAAATAAATGCAAACCTAAACATCGAAGACGGACTGTTCCGATCGGCATCAAATTCACCACCGTTGACAAATATAGCTGCGAATATTTCCCTTCAAAAATCCAGGCTGGACCTGAAAAATCTCAGCGGCAGCATCAATGATCTTCCGTTTAACTCCGGTGGTCACCTGACTTTGATCGGAAAGAATGAGTTCACCGGCAGCTGGCAGTTCAACATCCGGGAACAGGAGACCCTAAAAGCAGCCATCAATTCCAAAAACGAGCAGTTCACCGCGACTCTGAAAATGGATCAATTCGACCTCGCGCTGCTGCAGAGCTTCACACCTAAAGAAATGATCACAAAAGGTTCTCTATCATCCAAAGTCAGCTTGACTGGTTCTTATGCCAAGCCTCATATCCATGGATTTATAAACTTGTCCGATGGTTTTTTTCGATTGAGTGACAGCTCTCCGCCGATCGAAAAGTTACAGATGGCGACAATCATTCAGGACACCCTTCTCTATTTCCGTCACTTCACCGGTCTTATTCAAAAGGCACCGTTCTTTTTTACGGGACATCTACGGCGATCCGGCTGGCATAAATTTCAGGTTCTTTCCACATTCAATCTCGCCAATCAGAAGGTGGTTGATATTGATGGATTAGTCGGAAGAGATACTCTGGAAATCCGTCTCACCGTAGACAGTCTCGATCTATCCATCGTGCAATTATTTACTAAAAGTGTTTCGAATATTCAGGGACATTTAATAAGTTGCTTAACCGTTTCCGGATTTCCTGAACAGCCTCATATCACCGGCAATCTCAATATCCGAAACGCCAGCATCGAAACAGACACCTCCATACCCCGATTCGAAAATTTGCAGCTGACAACCACTTTTCAAGATTCGCCGCTTATACGGCACTCTCTGGATGCGCTTGTCGGCGGAATTCCTATTCATACCCGCGGCGAGGTCTATACCCGCCGCTTTGAAGAATTTCTTCTGAACCTGAATATTGCGCTCTATCATACAGATATTGCAAAGTCAGAACTTTCTATCTCAAAAACTGCAGTTGACGGATATACAGAAATCAGCAACCTAAATCTGGCAGAATTGCAGCCATTCTTCAAAAATTTCGACCGGATCGGCGGAATATTGAACGCCCGGCTGAATATTTCCGGTATCCTGACTGCCCCACAGCTCTCAGCGACGGCAGCTATTTCAGGAGGTCTTTTTCAGATGCAGGACAGTCCCTATCCGGTCAAATCCGTTGAAGCAAGCATTGCAGCAGAAAATTCATATTTGCAAATTGATTCACTCAGCGCATTATTCCATGAATTTCCGGTTCAAATTTCCGGACAGGTCAACCAAACCGAACCCCATCACTACCAGTTAAAATTTGTAATGCGAAGTCATGCTAAAAAGACTCTTGATATCGGAGGCACGATTCTACCTAAATATGCCGATCTCATTCTTGAGATGAGCGATTTAAATTTATCTCTCCTCATGCCCTTTATTCCGATCCAGCATCTGGATGGTAAACTGAATTCAAAAATTCAAATTACCGGCTCCCGAATAAAACCACTCATTAACGGGTCTCTCGTTCTGAAAAACGGGAGTGTTCAGACTGATTTCCTTCAGCAGCCGGTTGAAAATATTAACATTGACGGGCAGATCACAGATAACAAAATTCGATTGATTGAACTCTCAGCCCGATACCGATCCAATGAATTTGACCTGAATGGCAGCCTTGAAATGGCAGAACGCCGCTCAAATGTATCGAACCTGGTTTTTTATATTAATAAACAGAAAACCGGAACTTTGGCTGGCTTCTACAACCCAACACGAATTGATGCGCAGCTGAACATTGAAAATCTCGATATCGGAATATTCAAAGACTTTATACCCGATATCCATCGACTTTCGGGAACTATGAATTCTTCTGCCACGATCCGGGGCGCTCCAGATCAACCAAAAATAGACGGTGAAATAATTTTAAAAAACGGCTCTTTTCAACTCAATTCGGAAATACCGGCTGTCCGCACATTCTCCATGAATGTCGTCCTGCAGGATAGCGCCATAAGATTTGAGGAATGTCGGGGTATGATTCAGGACGCTACCCTGAATCTAAAGGGCTCCGTGGTTTCCCGTGACTGGAAATCCCTGTCATCTGACCTTATTTTGATTGTAAACAACGATCCGACCGTTTCCATCAAAGGAGAGGTCAGCGCTGATGCGATCCACATGAACCTCCTGATAAAACACCTTAATCTGAACTATTTCCAACCATTTACCACCCAGTTCCGACAACTGAACGGTGATATCAACAGTTTTTTTCAAATCGGTGGTTCTCCGGAAAATCCCGTTCTTAATGGCAGAGCCCGGTTATCAGACATTTGTTTTCAACCGACGCCTATCAACGAAACATTCACGGACGGTCTTCTCAGCCTCCGGTTTGAACAAACCCGCTTTATCATGGATACCCTTTCAATCAAACTGAATAAGGGCACTATTTCCGGCGACGGTTATTTCACCTATCGGGAGAAAGATATAGACGATGTCAACATTAGAACCAGCCTGAAAAATATAACACTTAGCATGAAAAAACAGTATCTTGTATCTATAAAAAGCTCAAACCTGCACCTTTATAGAGAAAATAAGTATTACAACCTGGATGGTGATGTGGTATTTAGCGAATCCAAAATACAATACAACCTTCAGCCAAAAATGTTGATTGACATGGCTCGAAATACCAGGCGCCCTACAGCGGAACCATCGAAATTGCAGCAAAAAATCCGCTTAAACATTCGGGTAAGAGATAGTAAAAAAATCTGGATTGATAACAATCTGGCACGGGTTCGGCTTCATCCTGAACTGGCGGTTATCGGTACCGCTGCAAAATCCAATATTTCCGGACGTTTGACCTTTGAAGAGGGCTATATCCTTTACCTTGACCGGAAATTTAAAGTGCAAAGGGGTATAATTGACTTTGTGGACCCCAATAACATTAATCCGATAATTGATTTTATCGCCGAGTCAGAAATTAAAAGTTATCAGACTCTGTCGAAAAAAGCCTATAAAATCACCATAACAATTACCGGACCGCTGGATGAGGTGGTTTTTGATCTTCAATCTCAGCCACCGCTGGAGAAATCGGATATTATCGCGCTGATGACTTTGGGAGCTACTCGCGAAGATCTGGTCGGTCAGGGATTAGAGCCCGGTAGCGGTGGTGTCGCCACGGCTATTCAGGAGCGGTTAACCGAATATTCCAGTCAGCGCCTTTCCAGCTATACTTCCCGAAAAGCCGGAACTTTACTTGGGCTGGACGAGATGTCCATCGAAGGTAATCTGTTCAGCTTCGGCAAATCCTGGGGACCACAACTGATTGCGTCCAAGCAAATATCCGAACGAATGTCAGTAAGCTATTCCACCAGCGTCGGGCATCTCAACGATCAGAACGTAAAACTGGAATATAAACTAAGTAACGAATTTTCGCTGGAGGGTCAAACCGACCAGCGGGGACATGGTGGTCTCGACCTGAAATATAAACTGAAATTCAAATAATGAAACGGCTGATTTACGCGATTATTTTAATATCTCTTTTACCAGACTGCCTCGACGGTACCACCCTGAAAAAAAATCGCTTTAAAATCAAATCCGTCATTTATGAGGGCAATCAACATTTCAAGGCAAGACAATTGCACAACGTCATCGTTTCAAGACCCTCCACCTGGATTTTACCGGTCTATTATAACGAGGAGCTGTTCCGGGAGGATCTGGCAGGCATACCGCTCTTCTACCGGCAAAACGGGTTCCTCGATGCTACGATCACCGATTTTAATGTCGCGATAGACTCAAGTAGAAAATCCGTGAAAATCTATTTTAAAATCAATGAAGGCAGTCTGACCCGCATCGTAGGCACCGGCATCCTTGGCAACACCGTCATTGATGATCAGGAAATACAGAAGGTAATTTCCATTAAGGAGGGAGACGCCTTTAAAAGCCGTGAGATTGAAAATTCGACCCTGGCAATTCTGCGTAAATACGCCGAAATCGGTTATTTGGATGCGGATATTACTCCAGATATCCGGATTAACACTCAGTCACGTCTGGCATTGATTGATTTTATCATAACTGAAAAAACCCAATATCGCATTGGAATTATTACCATAGCCGGTCTTGAAAAAACCAAACCTAATATACTTCTCCGGGAATTGAATTTTCATAAAGGTGAAATTGTCAATTATTCCAAACTGCTGCAGTCTCAACGCCAGCTTTATCTGACCGGTCTTTTCGAGAGTGTATTCATCCAACCGGTAGCTCCGGAAACCAATCTTCCGGACACAAAGGACATTTTGATCGAAGCCCGCGAAAAACAGTTCGGCGAATTTAATGTCTCCGTCGGTTATGGCACAGTGGAAAAAGCCCGTGGAAGAACTGAAATTCTTTATACCAATTTATGGGGCAGCGGTCAGAGCGCTGGATTGACCACCTGGATCAGTTTCATCAATCGCGGAATCGAACTATCTTTCACCGAACCGTGGACCTTTCACACCCGCTGGCAGACCGATCTGAATCTTACCTGGGAATATTCAACAGAACCCGGTTACGATCTAAACCGTTTAGGAGGACAAATCACTGTCGGTCGTAAATTTGCAAACCGTTCCAGTAGTACCATCAGCTATCGGCATGAAAATAACCGACTGAGTCAGATTAAGATTACCGATATACCTTCTGAATTGAAAAGCAATGTGCGCGCACTGAAGCTGTCTTTGATTTTTGATAATCGTGACAATCTCTTCAATACAAAAAAGGGCAGTTTTATTGAATTCAGCAACGAAATGGGCAGATTTTTTTTAAACGGGTCCAGCTCATTTTTTCGTACCAATTTGCGTATAAAAAAATTTTACTGCGGTAAAACACAGACGGTTTGGGGTACTTTTCTTGATTTGGGATACATCAATGCCGCCCGGGGGTTTTCATCCGTTCCGCTAAATGAACGCTTTTACACCGGCGGACCAAATGTACTGCGGGCATTTGATTACCAGAAAGTTAGCCCGATTGATGTCCGGATTGACAGCTCCGGCAAGATAAAACGAATTCCAACCGGCGGACGATATCAGTTCGCCTGGAATGTCATTGAGATTCGTCAGCCGATATATAAATCTTTCGGTCTTGAAGCTTTTATAGATCTGGGTAATGTCTGGAATGCACCCAGAAATATTGCTCTATCCGACATCCGACACAGTGTCGGAGCCGGTATTCGGTACGACTCTCCCCTCGGTCTGGCACGTCTGGATTATGCCGTTAATTTTAATCCTCGTCCCGGTGAAAAAAAAGTTAAGATTTATTTCAGCATGGCACAGGCATTCTGATAATACCATTGGTTTCGATGCTATTCAGCTATGAATTAATAATCTTTTGGTACAGGGTAATATATTGCTCAGACGACCGCCGCCAGGAAAAATCCGCCTGCATGCCGTTCTGCTGGAGCAGCCGCCACGTTTTTTTATGGTGGAAGGTCACTACTGCATCGCTGACGGAATTGAGCAGGTCATCAGCGCTATAGTTGTCAAACAGAAAGCCGTTGCCGGTCTGTCCGTTCCATTGTGTAATGGTATCCGCCAGACCGCCGGTTTTATGAGCCACCGGGACGGTGCCGTATTTCAGCGCCGCCATCTGGGTGATGCCACAGGGTTCATAGCGGGAGGGCATCAGGAAGATGTCGCTGCCGGCGATGATTTTGTGAGCAAGAGGATTGTTGTAGCCGGCATCGAATTTGAAACGCCCGGGAAAGCGCTCGGCGAACTGTCGCAGTGACTGCTCATACTCCGCCTCGCCGCTGCCCAGGATAACAATTGCGATCTCCATTTTCAGAATCCGCTCCAGTGCCCCAATTAAAACCGGTATGCCCTTCTGTTCCACCAGCCGGGAAACCATGCCGATGAGGAGTTTTTGGACAAATTCCGGACTGATGCCGATATCATTCATCAGCGCCACTTTATTATGAAATTTGTCCTGCAGAGTTTCGATTGAATAGGGCTTGGTGATATAGCGATCGTTGGCGGGATTCCATTCGGAATAATCAACACCGTTCACAATACCGTGCACCGGATTGCCGGTTGCCAGCAGAACATTTTTCAAGCCGGCGCTCAGGGAATCCTCTTTCATAATTTCTACCGCATGCGTCGGACTGACGGTGCTGACTGCGTCAGCGTAGAAAATTCCGGCTTTGAGCGGATTGATCCGACCGAACCATTCCAGCGGTGCGGCTGGGAAAAACAGTTCGTCCGGCAAATCATATATCCGGCGCGCGCTCATCTCCACAATGCCCTGATAACCGATATTATGCAGCGTCAGCAGTACCCTTGTATTTTGTAAATCGGGATAATCGTGGGATTTTGCCCGCAGGTAGACCGGAATCAGGGCACTATGATTGTCGTTGCAATGGATGACATCGGGATTTAGATTCAGCACCCTAATCGCTTCCAGGGTTGCTTTAGAAAAAAGCAGGAAACGCCGGGCGCTGTCGCGGTAATAATTTCCGTTTTGGTCGGTATAAACACCCCGCGAACCGAAATAGAATTCATTTTCAATGAAGCCGATTTGGTAATTCGGGTTCTGCGGCGACTGCCAGCGGGACAAACCGCATTCGGCGGTTTCGCTGCCGGTGTTGACATTGAACCGGTAGGGACTGCTTTCCAGTTTGAATTTCCGGTGGTCAACTGTTGCGTACGCCGGCGTCATCACCGTTATATCCACACCCAAGGATGCCAGTTCAGCCGGTAATGCGCCGGCGACATCGCCCAGTCCGCCGACTTTTGAATAGGGATTGACTTCCGCCGAGACAAATACGATCCGCATAAAATTCGCGCTTATTTTTCCAGTGAGCACCAGTAGCGAAAGTCAATGTCGGGAAAGATATCGTCATCTTTCTGAATACGCTCCAGATATTCTCTGGCGCCATTGCTGAGGTTGCCATTAGCCAGATACTCCTCCAGAATCCGCTGCAGATTTTTAATCCGTTCATCGTGGGCAGTGATGCGTTCCTCCGCATAATCCCGGGCGCTCCAGGTGCTGATCAGAAATTGCCAGTCGGAGCTCTCGAGCAGCAGCAGCTGCCGCGCCATGATATTCAATATCTTTTCCAAGATATCATCGCGGCTGTCTTTGTATTTGTCAGCCAAAGTAGTCATTTGATCTTCGGCGGCGTAAATATGTTTCCAGGTCCACTGCGTCCATTCATTCAGCCAGATATAATGAAAACCGCCCTGTCCCCAGGAGCCTTCCGGTAAAGAAACGGAGACTTTTGGTGGATTGTCACGCAGGTGCTCACCGAGGGTAACTTTGCGGACAGTGGCATTGTCGTTCAGTTTGCGCAGGACCTTGCCCACCCAGCGCGTGCCTTCGAACCACCAGTGCCCAAACAGTTCGGTGTCGAAGGGTGCAGTCAGGATGCCGGATTTACCGGTTTCGGCGTAATATTTTTGTAGATAATCATGAATCAATCCGGCAAAATGGGATGCCTGATTTTCCAGTGCCTCTTCCACATCTTCGGGGTAGTATTCCTGCTTGTCGGCGAGGTCTGCTTTGGCACTGGTCACTTTCCAGAAGCGGTGTCCGCCGGGATAATGTTTTTTATGAAAATCCAGATAGCGACCGTCGCCGGGATAGCCGTATTCGCCACTCCAGACCTGTAGCGAGGATTCTTCATGCCGCCCGTAAACCACCGCCGCCCGGCTGGTTCCGGAGGAACTGACCAGATAATTTTCGTAAATCGAACGTTCGGTGATCTCCTGACTGGGTTTCCAGTTCTTCTCAAACTGACGCCATAGTTGCTTCAGAGATGCAAAGCGGTCAATGTAGACCCCCTTCCCTTCGCCGCCCATAATTAGGTGCTTATCAACGATGAAATACTGAATGTCGTATTTGTAAAGAAATTCTTCGATTCCTTTACGCTGAAATTTTTTCGGGTATTCGGGAATCGGCGACGACCATTCATAACTGGGGCGATAGGCACATTCCGGCAACCACATTCCCCGGGGTGCCCGACCGAAATGGCGCTGGTAGGTCTCTTTGCCTACCCGTACCTGCGCATCAATGGCTTCATCGGAACCCAGCAGCGGGAAGTAGCCGTGAGTTGCGGCACAGGTGATGATTTCAATCTGCCCTTCATCCTGAAGTTTGCGGAATCCCGCCAGCAGGTTTTGTTGATATACATCGTTAAATTGATGTTTGATATCGGTAAAGAAGTCAACCCAAAATTGAGCAACCCTTTCGAGGTGTTTATTCCCGAGTTTCGCGAATTCCAGTCTATTCTCTCCGGCTGCCGTAATTTTCTGGTCCAGATAGTGAATCAACCCGGCTTTAAATTTATCCGCCGCCAGCTGCTCCGCCAGAATCGGGGTAATTCCCAGAGTGACCTTTGGGCTGATGCCGTCGGCTGCCAGTATATCGAATTCCTTGAGTAATGGAATATAGGTCTCCGCAGCGGCTTCATACAGCCAGTCCATCCCGTGGGGCCACTCGCCATGGTTGATCACATAGGGCAAATGACTGTGTAGTACAAAAGTAAAGTATCCTTTCATGGTATCCTCAATTTTTAGTATTTCTTTAATACATGCCCCTAAAATACAACAGTTGGAATTAAAAATCCGCTACTCTTTTTCGGACTCGGGTTTTGGACGGCTGTTTTGTCTGTTGTTGGGAATATTTAATCGCAGAAAAAGTAAACCGATCCTACAATTGAAAAAGCCCTGTGCTGTTCACACAAGGCTTGGAGAAGGAGAAAAAGGGAATTGTATGTTCTTTGGGATTATTCCAAATTTCGGGAGGCAATCAGGGGAATCCCTGAACTGGCAATATTGTCAATCAGAATATCACCCATTCTGACAGGGGTTATCACTTCTATCCGGTTAATTTCATTCATACAGGAAAATATCAGGTGTTTGGGAATCGCTTCCCGGGTGCGCACCGGTAAACGTTTATAGTGTGAGTTAGTAACCTTTACGGTGGAAGTCAGTATTCGGCGGGGGTCGGTCATTTCAGCGATTGCGTAATTGATACCACGTTTACATGAATTTCCCTCGACCCGGAACCAGTTTTCGGATTTTTCGTCCTGAAAGACCGTCAGACGGCAACCGATCGGGCAGGCGGTACAGATGAGCTCTTTAGATTGCATATTGCGTTTTTTCTCCATCAATATACAGGGAAATTGTTTTTGGTCGAATGGTCTTCATTATATTGGAATTGAGTCGTACCCTTTCCATTTCTCCCGGGGAAAGGTGGGGACGTTTGACCTCCTTGATTGTTTTTTCGTCGGCTCGAACGCAAATCTTTGCATTACGATAGACACTGGTGACACGCAGCATTAAATCCAGAAAACCGTTAAGATTATCAATGCGAATATTCTGTGGAATGATGTAGTTGACGCCCTCCTGCGGCACGATGGGAACAGCGGGAATTTTTTCGGTAATTTCTTCAAAAATATAGTCAGCGGCGCCGGCGCCGGCTTTTTGGGCTTCTTCCGTGACATAATCTACCAGATCGTGAACGTGGACGACGTTTCCACAGGCAAAAATACCTTCAACGCTGGTTTCCATGCTTTCATTGACGATTGGTCCGCCGGTTCTCGGATCAAGTTTGATGTTAGCCTGGAGTGACAACTCGTTCTCCGGAATCAGTCCCACGGAAAGCAAAAGAGTGTCGCATTGGTACTCTTTTTCGCTGCCGGGGATCGGTTTGAGATTCTGATCAACCTTGGAAATTGTAACACCGGTCACACGGTCTTTGCCCCTGATATCGGTGACGGTATGACTCAGCAGCAAAGGAATGTCGTAATCGTGAAGACATTGGACAATATTGCGGGTCAAGCCACTGGAATAGGGCATCAGTTCCGCAACCGCCAGAACTTTGGCGCCCTCCAGCGTAAGGCGCCGCGCCATGATTAAACCGATATCACCGGAACCGAGAATCACAATCCGCCGACCCACCATGTAGCCTTCAATATTAATAAACCGTTGAGCGGTTCCGGCAGTAAAGACACCCGCCGGTCGGGTTCCGGGAATCCGAATGGCACCGCGAGTACGCTCCCGGCAACCCATGGCTAAAATGATGGCATTGGCAGAGATTTGGATCAAACCGTCCTGTTTGTTGACGGCGGTAATGGTTTTTATTTCGGAAATATCAAGTACCATGGTATCGGTTTTATATTCAATGTCCATTTCAAGAAGTTCGTTGATAAACCGCTGGGCATATTCTGGTCCGGTCAGTTCTTCTTTAAAAATATGTAAGCCGAAGCCGTTATGGATACACTGCTGTAGAATGCCGCCCAGTTCAAGGTCCCGTTCGAGAACTAAAATATTTTGGACACCGTTTTTGCGGGCTTCGATGGCAGCTGCCAAACCGGCGGGACCGCCGCCGATGACGACTAACTCGTAATTCAGCATTCTACTTCCTTCAATTGTGGAGCTGTAAAAGCCGGTTCAGATTCCCGAATTTCCTCGGATTTGGTCATGCCGGTGAGTACAGGTGAATTTAAACCGTCTTTTAGAATGTTGTCCATCTCCTGGTTCTGCTCACGAGCCAATATCTCGATTACGCGGGGCATGCAAAACCCGCCCTGACAGCGACCGGTGCCGGGTCGTACTCTACGTTTAACACTATCCACGGTGGTAGCGCCGGCGTTGCGGTGAATGGCGTCTACGATTTCGCCTTCGGTAATATTTTCACAGCGGCAAATGATTCTGGCATACCGCGGGTCTTTTTTGATCAATCTGGCTTTTGCTTTATCGCTCAATTCGGCAAAGTGAATTATTTCACGCCGGGTTTCTATAAAGTCTTGATTTGGTTTCAATGCCGGCAGAATTGAATCGACAATCCCAACAACCTTTTCGGCAATTGCCGGAGCCGCCGAGAGTCCCGGCGATTTGATGCCGGCGATATTGATAAAACCTTTCACCGTCGGCGATTCTGCGATAATAAAGTCACCTGTGTCAGGTTCGGCACGCAACCCGGCGAAAATATTGATAGTCTGGTGCAGGGGAATATTGGTAAAACTTTGCTGGGCGGTTTTTTGAATATATTCCAGTCCCTGCGCAGTGGTTTCGATGGCGTCGTCACGGGAAACCCGTTCGGAATTTGGTCCAATCAGAACATTGCCATGAACCGTGGGCGTAACCAGGACCCCCTTTCCAAGATCACCGGGTGGTTGAAAGACTACATGGCGAACCATTTTACCGGCAGTTTTATCCAGAACATAATATTCCCCGCGCCGGGGCATGATTTTAAATTCCGGCGGCGCGATCAGGTTGTTAATTTTATCGGCTTGGACACCGGCACAGTTAATGACGACCTTAGATCGAAATTGAGCGGAGTCGGTCGTTACAGTGAAAACCTTATCAACTTTGTTAATGGAGACAACCGGGCTGTTTAAATAGAGTTCCGCGCCATTGTCGATCGCATTTTCCGCCAGTGCAATCGCTAGCTCCCAGGGACCTACGATTCCAGCGGTTTGGGCATACAGTGCACCGATAGCAGCGGGATTTATTTCCGGTTCGAGATTGCGGAGCTGGTCGCGGTCGATAATTTCCATCTTGCTGATGCGATTTTGAATGCCCTGCTTGTATAGTTTACCGAGGGTTTTTAGATCGGTGTCATTGAACGCCAGCACCAGCGACCCGATTCGTTTGAAAGGTACCTGGAGACGACTACAAAGGGTATCGAACATGGGATTTCCCCTTGAGTTTAATTCAGCCATCAGGGTACCCGGTTTCGGGTCGTAGCCGGCATGAATAATGGCACTGTTGGCTTTTGTGGTGCCGTTTGAGACATCGTTTTCTTTGTCGACCAGGGCGATTTTTAGTTTAAAACGAGTCAATTCCCGGGCGATTGAGGTGCCACAGATTCCGGCGCCAATAATCAGAATATCGAACATACTGTCAAACCCTTTGCAAGACTCAAATTGAATAAAAATTCATTAATATTAATTCATTGGTAATTTCAGCTATCTGCCACCAAAAGTCAATAAAAATTTTAAGACTGCTGTTTATCCGTCAATTATCACCCCAAAATTCAGCAATTTTAGACAAACTGCCGGTTGGTTTTTAAAAGTGACTTAATTGATGGATTGAACAGGTATTAATTTAAATGGAGCATTTCGTCAGCCCCCTGATCATCAATAACCAAAGAGTTGATGATTCCGGCTCTAGCCGCAGCGGCAACGACTTGTGCCCGATCACGACCACCGGTCACAGCAACAACTTCCGGAATCTTTTTTAACTGTTCCAGGCTGATGCCGATAATCCGGTTGGTATAAGTGGTTTCACATTCATTGCCATCCTGATCCAGAAAATGACCACAGATTTCCCCCACCATGCCCCGGGATTTAAGATTATTTAATTTGTTTTTTTCAGAAAATTCATTAGTGTAAAAGACCGAGTTTACCGGATTGCCAATTCCCACAAATGCCAGATTGGCACGATCCATCTGGTTTAAGACAAATTTAATCTGCTCATGCTCGACAAAGATCTGGTAGCTGCGGTGGTCGGGAGTGATGGCGGGGGCTTGTAGGCGATAATATTGTCCCCCCCAGCGTTTTGCCAGACGCCGGGTCAGCTCGATGGCATCATTTTCCTGAATCTGGGTGGTAATATCGCCGATGGCTTGAATAAAGATATTATTGTAAGTCGGTTGGGTCGGTTTCATCTCTTCAGTCACAGCATTCAGATGACGACCCGCGGCGACACAGATAACTGAACCGGATTTGATTAGTTGGCTGAGAACAGGTGCCGCAAAGTGACCCATAGTGTAGCGATACTGTTCACTGGTCTGACCGGGGATTGTTTTGATGACGACACAGTGGTGAAAATGGAATATTTCCATTAATTTTTTTTCAAAGACCTGATCGCGGGGCGAAAAAGGCTTAACCTGAATTTGGACTATTCCCTTTTTACGGGCTTCCTGGAGCAGGCGAGAGACATTGGCTTGCGAAAGACCAGCCAGTTTGGCGACTTTTGCCTGTCCCAGACCTTCGATATAGTAAAGCGAAGCGACCAGCAGTAAAATTTCATCTTTTGCTTTTGGTTTAATGGCTGGCTCCCTTGGAAGTATTTAAAATCACCCTGACCGCAAATTGAATGAACATTTCAAACTCTCCCAGATAATAAAGAAAAAACATCAATTATTCAATCATATTTATTCATTAAAGAAAAAAATATATTCAATGAATTCTGTTCTAACTTGGAGTGGTTTTTTCAATTTTGCTAAACTTGGTGGTTTTTCTCCACGTGAAGTTGGGGCGAACCGGTTATTTTTAACAAAAAAGTGTTGACATTCCCTAAAAAATGATTAAAATTAACTTGGTATTTTTATTAATGGATATTTATTCAATTTGATCATAAAGTATGGTTTTTTTTAAACATAGGTCAAAACAGGCGGTAAGAAAACAACGAAATGCTCAGCCGTGCCCAGCCTGGGATTAGGGCATGTCTGTGTGGAGTGATAGTTATGAATAGATTTGGTGTGGTTGCAATAGTTGGGCTGGTCTTATTGACTGGTATCAGTGTCCTGGCTGGTACTACCGGAAAAATCATGGGGAAAGTTGTTGATAAAAACACTGGTGATCCGATTATCGGTGCCAATATATATATAGAAGGTACCAGCATGGGTACGGCATCGGATATAAATGGTGATTACTTTATTATTAACATTCCGCCCGAAACCTATACACTGATCTGCTCCTATGTCGGATATGAGCGTGTTTCTGTGCTGGATATCGAGGTTAATGTCGACCGGACGACAGTTCAAAATTTTTCTATTGCACCCCAGGCAATCGAGGGTCAGGAAGTAACAGTTATCGGGACCCGCAAGATTATTGAAATGGATCGTACCAATACAGCGGCTTATGTATCGTCAGAAGAAATTCAGACCATGCCGGTGCAGGAGTTGGGCGACCTGATCCAGCTGCAAACTGGTGTCGTTAAGGATGCCGGGGGCACTTTTCATATTCGGGGTGGTCGGGGTGGTGAAATCGCCTATTTGATTGATGGTGTTCCGGTAACGGATCAGTATAACGGCGGAAGTTCCATTGCTATGGAAAACAGCTGGGTACAGGAGCTACAGGTTATCAGCGGTACCTTTAACGCTGAGTACGGTCAGGCGCAATCGGGAATTATCAACGTAATTACCAAAGAAGGGGCAAAAAAGTTTGGTGGGAATGCTTCCGTTTCCATGGGTGACTATATTTCAACCCACTCGGATATTTTTATGAATATTGATCAGATTAATATAAATGAAAAGGATCTGAGTCTGAACCTTAGGGGGCCGATGCCCATTATTCCCGGGCTGTCTTTTTATACGTCCTTACGGTATTATCAAACCGACGGTTGGCTATATGGGCAGCGGCGGTTTTTAATTGATGATACGGTTCCAATTCAACATTATGTATATCAAGCTCAAAGAAATCCTACCCAGGAGGAGTCATTGTATGGGTACAACATTCCGGACTCGCTAATCAATGGAGACGGTGCCTATGTTCCTTTGAATGGCAGTAAGAAATTTTCCGGATACAGCAAGTTATCCTATATGATAACGCCTAAAATCAAGTTAAATTACTCACTGTTTTATAATAAAACCGAGTCCAAATCTTACAGTGATTCCAGACGCTATTCACCCGACGGAATTCGTCCGGCACATGATCGTAACTATAACCATATTTTTAGTATCAATCACATCCTCTCTAATAAAACATTTTACAACCTAAATCTATCCAATTATGCGAAAAATACCTGGGCATATCTTTTTGAAGACCCGCTGGATTCCCGCTTTCAGGGCAGTGCCTTCAGCGATCAGGGGTTTTTATTTGGCGGCACCCAAAATGATCGCTATGATATTTTACGCGCAGCCAGGTCGGTTAAATTTGATCTGACCAGTCAGATCAACAAGTTTAATCAGGTTAAAATGGGGTTCGAATATAAACGGCACAAACTTGATTACAACTCCTCCAAAACGGTAGCATACGGTGTCAACTACAAGCCACCCGATTCTCTGGCAGTCCCTGCGAGGAATACGGCAAACAATAATCATTATCAGGTAAAGCCCCTGGAAGCATCAATGTACATTCAAGATAAGGTTGAATTCAGAGAGGTGATTATCAATATCGGTTTACGTTACGATTACTGGAATCCGGTAGCCCAGATTCCTGTGGATTTACGCGCCAGAACAAATATTTATGATGGTATTCGACTGGATTCAGAGCTCAAGAAAGCTAAAAAACAGATGCAACTGAGTCCCCGTATTGGTTTGGCATATCCGATCTCCGATCGGGGAGTATTTCACGTCTCCTACGGTCATTTTTTCCAGCTGCCGCGTTTCAATGCTATTTACAATAATTACGAATATGAAATTGAGTTGGGTGGGCTGCGTACAACAATGGGCAATGTGAATTTAAAACCGGAACAGACGGTGGCATACGAGCTGGGACTTCAACAGCAACTCGGGATGGATTACAGTCTCGATATTACAATTTATTATAAAGACATTCGTAATCTGTTGAGTCAGGAGATTATCAGTACCTATGATGACAAGGTCTACGCCCGCTATATCAATCGTGATTACGGCAATGTCAAAGGCATTATCTTTTCATTGGACAAAGCCTACTCAAACTATTTTTCCGGTAGTATTGATTACACCTATCAGGTGGCGATGGGTAATGCATCCGACCCGAATGCTGTCTTTACAAGGTATCAAACTGATCCGCCGGCGGAGGACGAAAAACAGGTTGTCCCTCTGAACTGGGATCAGCGACACACATTGAATGCATCAGCTATTTTTGGGAATCCGTCTAACTGGGCGTTTGCGATTATTGGGCGGTTTGCCACAGGGATGCCCTACACACCGACCAATCCCGGCAGTCAGTTGACGACTCAGTTTGAAAACAGCGCCCGAAAACCGGCTACATACAATATTGATCTGAACATTTATAAATCAATGAAATTGCAGCGCTTCAAGCTGAATCTATTTTGCAAGATTTTCAATTTGACCGATCATTTAAATGAGCTCAGAGTCTACTCCAGTACCGGAAATGCCCGTCATCCCTACCGGACCATCCCCAATATGGAAGTGCTGCAAAACAATCCGAATTTCACGGTAGATGAGGTGGATTTGAATCCCACTTACTATTCGAATCCGCGACGGGTCTTATTCGGTATAAGCGTTGATTTCTAAAAGAGGAAAATATTCATGCGCAAATCAATAATAATACGATTCATTGTTCCTGTTACCCTCTTGTTTCTGGTAAATCAATGGTTGTTCGCCGGAGCTGATGAGCGTACTACCGGGGTTCATGATGGCAACCTGGTAATTACCCGCTACTCGAATTATGGCAATCTGGGTCATCGCGATTCCGGTCCGATGATGGAATGGCCGAAGGGAACCGGTTTTGTCTACGGGTTTGAGTTTATTATGATGGCGGGAGCAGAAGTTCTGGATGTCAATGGCGATACGGTTCACATTGTTTCAGAATCCTATTCACATCCAACCAAGGGGGATATTTCGCCGGACGGAACGCACTGGTACAGCTGGCAGCCGTTACCGGGTTACTACAATATGGGGTCGGAAAACAAGCTACTTTATCCGGCGATGAGTCATAAACCGGAGACCTGGCCGGCAAGCTGGCCTCACGATTATCCCGGTGAACCTGGAACCCGAGACGGTTTGTGGAACGGTGAGTTTGGCGCCTATACCCGGGCTGATCAGGAGAGTTATTATGTCATGGACGATCGTGATAATGACGAGTATGAATATTATCCCTTTATCGGAAGTTCTGTTGATTCATCGGGCTATCCCTACGGAAGGCGCGGTCTTGGACTTGAGGTTAAAGTGCGGGGCTATCAGTGGTCGGCGGTAGAGGCAGAGGATATTTTGATTGTACGGTATGATATTGCCAATGTCAGTCATAAAGATCTTGAGACGGTTGTATTCGGTATGTACGTGGATCCCATGGTCGGCGGTTTCAAAGACAATCCCGATCATGCGACTTTTGACGATTTGGATGATATCACCTATTGCTGGGATCATGATGGTGTGGACAATCGGGGTCGTACCGGACTTGGATTTTTTGGATTTGCCTTTCTGGAAAGTCCCGGTGATCCGCTGAACGGGATTGATGACGATCAGGACGGGTTGATTGATGAGCGGCAGGATAATCCTCGCGGCAACTATATTTTTGGACCGGTAGGTAAATATGGAGAGCCCAAGTGGCACTGGGAAGGTGACGAAGATGGTGACTGGCGGAGCTATATAGATGAAAACGGCAACGGACAATGGGATTATGGGGAATTCATCGGTGACGATGTCGGTTCGGATGGCATTGGACCGTATGATCAAGATTACATCGGTCCCGATAGCGACGGTACAGAAGCCAATGGGATGCCCGATGACGGCGAACCCAATTACAATATGACCGACAATGATGAGTCTGACCAAATTGGTTTGACCAGTTCGGTGTTGTGTGAAGCTCAGAGTATGGCGCCAGATGAACGCACCTGGAACCATATGAAGCCGGGCTTGTTCGCCGCGGTTCAGCCCGCTAATCTCGCCTTTGTTTATGGCTCAGGCTATTTTAAGGTTGGGCGCGGAGAGACCCGCAAATTTGCCATTGCCTGCCTGTTTGGTATTGATGAAGATGACATATACCGGAATAAACGGACAATGCAGCGGATTTATGATGCCGACTATAGCTTTACAAAACCGCCGCTAAAGCCGCGTCTGACGGCTGTCGCCGGTGACGGCAAAGTGATTCTCAGCTGGGACAAGGCGGCGGAACGCTCCATTGATCCGATCTATAAAGAGGATTTCGAAGGCTATCTTGTCTATCGCTCCACGGACCCCTCATTCAATGATATTAAAACCGTAACCGATGCCTACGGTGCACCGATTTACTGGAAACCGATCGCCCAGTTTGACTTGGTGGACGGTCTGAAGGGTCCGCATCCAATCGCAATTGAAGGGACTGGTGCGCAATTTTACATGGGCAATGACACCGGTCTGAAATACTACTACGTAGATGAGAATGTCCAAAACGGACGAACATACTATTATGCAGTCTGTTCGTATGACAAGGGATACGACACGGACTTTTATGAAAAGGGTTTCTCCCGCTATGATCTGCTGGCTCCTGTTGCGCCCTCGGAATGTTCCAAAATCATCCAGACCGACCTCGTGGGCAATGTCATCAGTGTTGATCGTAACTGTGCCGTGGTGGTGCCCAATGCACCCAGCGCCGGATATGTACCTGGTAAAGTGGAAAACATTGAACATATTGGCATTGCCACCGGAGAATACGCAGTTAATGTCATCGTTTCTGACAGCGTTCAGGATGGACACACCTATGAAATAACCTTTGTTGATGATTCCACTGATTGGCGTAACACTGAAAGGATAAAAATTCAAAACATTACTACCGGTCGAATTCTATATGAGAACTATTATAACGAATTTGAAGTCAGTAATGAAATCTTCGAAGGGCTCCAATTTGAGTTCGACAATGATTCCACCTATATCAAAGAGTATGGCTGGAAAGTAGGTAACTGCAACCTCCCAGTGGAAGTGGATACCGCCTGGGGCGTAAAAATTATCAGAGTTCCTGAAGATCTGGAGATTCGGGTTCTACAACCCAACGCCGATACTACTTATCATCCGCTCGCCTGGGAACGTTATCCGGTCAATTTTCAGGTTTGGAGTACCACCCGCAACGAGCAGATGGATTTCATGTTCAGTGAGCCGATCAATAAGGATAGTATGCTGAACGCCGGCGATAAGGTCTATCCGGTGATTAATGCCAAAGGATTTAATTACAATGATATGTGGGAAATTTATTTTCGCCACGACACCACCCAAAAGGATGTGATTTTACCGCAGCCGGGCGATGTCTTCGAAATTAAGGTCTACAAGCCCTTTAATTCCAATGATACATTGCGTTTCACAACAGCGGGCTCTTTTATCAGTCAGACCAGGGCAAAAAGCAGCCTGGACAATGTGTATGTTGTTCCCGATCCCTATGTGGTGACAGCCAGTTGGGAAAAACCGCTGTTTTATGCCAGTGGCAGGGGCGAACGCCGGGTTGATTTTGTCAATCTGCCGCAGGAGTGTACGATTCGGATTTTTACCATGAGTGGAAGGCGGGTGCGAACCCTGCATCATTCCGCCAGGTTGACGGATGATGGAACCGAATCGTGGGATTTATTAACCGATGATGGTCTGACGGTCGCCTTTGGGGTGTATATCTTCCATGTGGAAGCGCCCGGGATTGGTTCCAAGATTGGAAAATTTGCCATTATTAAATAAGCGATGTTCTCTTTATTTGGAGTAAAATATGCCAGTTTTTAAATGTATCCGGAAAGTTGTCTTTCTTTTTGTCATATCTGGTTTATCAACGGCTCTGGTGGCGCAGGTTACAGAAGATGAATATTTTGAGAGTGTTTATAAAGAAGATGTCAAGAAACGGGGCACTTCGGCGGCACCCTTTCTTGAGATCGGTGTCGGTGCCAAAGCCCAGGCGATGGGTGGCGCTTTTACGGCGATTGCGAATGACGCCAGCGCCCTGTATTGGAATCCGGCTGGCATCACTCAGATTCAGGCGATTTCCGCTTCGGTCATTTACACAGAATGGCTGGCGAATACCCGGCATGAGTATTTTGGCGCCGTTATGCCGTTAGGAGGACGGTTCGCCTGGGGTCTGAACGCCACAATGCTTGATTATGTTGATGAACAGCCGGTGCGGACGATTGATCAGCCGGAAGGTACCGGCGAATACTGGACGGCTTCCGATCTGGCGTTGGCAACCTCTTTTGCCGTGAAACTTACCGATCGCTTTTCCTTTGGCATGAGTGCCAAATATATCCGCATGCAGATCTGGAACGAAACCGCCAGCGCCGGTGCGCTTGATTTTGGCGTCTTGTATAAATCACAGTTAAAAGGATTGACCTTGGGAACAAGTATTTCCAATTTTGGAACCACCATGAAACTGGACGGTCGCGACCTGGTTCGGGCGTATGATGCCGATGAGCAGCATTATTCGAATGATCAGCTTAACGTTCTTTATAAAATGGAGAGCTATCCCCTGCCGCTTTTGTTCCGTTTTGGTATCGCCTATAGTATTACAAGACCTAAAAACCAGTTGATCCTGACTTGCGACCTGAATCATCCATCCAACGATATTGAGAGCATCAACGTGGGCTTGGAGTACTGCCTGCTGAATATTTTTTATTTACGGACCGGCTACCAATCGCTATTTGATGATGACAGTGAAAACGGTTTGACGTACGGTTTCGGGCTGGAAACGCCGCTGAAAAATTCCTTTGGTTTGGCGTTTAGTTACTCTTTTGCCGAGTGGGGATTGCTGGAGAATGTCCAGCGTTTCTCAATTGATTTGAAATTGTAATCAAGGAGAAAGTTTTTAATAAAACAAACAAATACAACACGAATTAACAGAAGGAGAGTATGATGAAAGTATGGAAAATTGTTACTCTGTTTTTCATGACGTTTATCGTTTTAAGCCCGGTGATCGTTATGGCTCAATGGGGCACCTGTCTGCATTTTACCCAGACAGAGCATGATAAGGTAACGGTCTATGATACGCCCAATTTGTGGCCCGGTGTCCTGAACGCCGGGACGGTGGAGCTATGGTTTAAACCGGATACGATATTCAAGAGCGACACCCACGGTCCGGATTATACCTATATTTTCTGTAAAAATATTTCCGGAAACTGGGTCGGTGACATGGGTCTGCACTGGATTCGGGGCGAAGGGGATCTGGCTTGCTTTATCCAGAGCGGTGATGCCGCCAATTATCCCACTCAGACAGTCAGGTCAGATAATGATGTATTTGAAGCCCGCTGGTACCATGTCGCCTTTGTCTGGGACACCGCCGATTCAATGCGGCTGTTTATTGACGGCAAAATGCAGGTTGACATCGAGCCTGATCCGAATTCAGTCGGCGAATACTGTTATGGTGTCGCAAACGGAACGCAGCTGATCAATATCGGAACCGGTGCGCAGGATTTGTGGTATCAGCGCTATGAAACCTTCCCTGGTTGTATTGATGAGGTCCGGGTTTCAGGGGTAGCCCGTTATACTGAGGATTTTGAAGTGCCCGATGAACCGCTGGAGGCGGATGCGTATACAGTCGCCCTCTGGCATTTTGATGAAGGCGCGGGTAATATTGCCGAGGATGCCAGCGGGTATGGCTTTACCGGAACGCTGGGTGATCCCGATTCGGCGCTTGGGGTGGCGACTCCGGAATGGGTCGAGGTTATTCGTGATGCCAAGGTTCTGATCAATGAGGTGCTGGCAGACCCCCATGATGATGTCTCTTTTGGTGATGCCAATGGCGACGGCATCCGCAACGCTCTGGAGGATGAGTTTGTCGAGCTGGTCTGCGTGGCGCCCAAACCGGTGGATATGACCGGCTGGAAAGTAGGTGACGACGATGCGCTGAATTTTCAATTTCCTGATGGATATATGCTTCAGCCCAATGAATTTGTGGTTATTTTCGGTGGCGGTGACGTCAGCGGTATGCCGGGCTACGATACGGACCCCCTGCAGACGAAAGTCTTTTCCGCCGGAGGCAGTATCGGTGACGGACTTGATGAAACCGGTGACTATGTTGTCATTCAATCGGCGAATGGGCTGGATAACACCTATCTGGCGTTTGGCAGCGCAGCGAGCGCCGGTGACCCGTCAGGCAGTGCGGTAAGCGGCTTAGCGTGGGAATTTGCTCAGAGTACTGCCGCCAATGCCGCCAACGGCAATTCCATTACGCGTAGCCCGGATGCCGGACAGGATACGGATGATCCCTTTACCGAACATTTGAATGTCAGTTCCAGCTATTTTTCACCGGGTAAAACCCTGGAAGGTTTTGCAACATTAGCCTATACATTGACAATTAATGTATCGCCAGCCAGCGCCGGAACCGTGGAACTGGACGAAGAGAGCGCCGCCAAAACAGAGTTCGGATACGGTGATCTGGTAACGCTGACCGCCCATGCCAATGGGCTGTACATATTGGATAAATGGTCCGGCGATGAGAACTCGATCGTGAATCCGGTGACTATCTCCATGAAAAGTTCTAAAGTCATTACGGCGGAATTTATTGAAGCCTTTCAGCAGCCGGTTACTATATTAATCAATGAAATCAACGCCGATCCGTCGAACGATCCGATTTTGGGTGACGCCAACGGCGACGGTGTGCGTCATCCCCTACAGGATGAATTCGTGGAATTGGTGAATGTCAGTAATGAAACCGTAGATTTAAGCGGCTGGATGGTGGGTGACGACGAGCGGATCAGTTTTACCTTTAAAGACGGTGTAACAATTGGCCCGGGTGAGTTTGTGACCATATTCGGTGGTGGTAATATCACCGGAGTACCGGGTTTTAATGTCAATCCGCTGAAAAGCCGGGTATTCGTTTCTGACATTAAAGATACGCTGGGGAACGGACTCGCCAACGCCGGTGAGACGGTGATTGTCATCTCTGCCGATTCCTCTTATGCGATGTATTGCAACTACGGCAGCCGTTACGGACAGGGACCACCGGTCAAGGGTTTTAATTCCGGCATCTATTACAATATGCGCATGGAAACGGCGACGCCGGGAGACCAGGATCAATCAATGACCCGCTACCCCGACGGCAGTATTGATGTACTGGATAACTTTGTTCTGCATACCGAAGTAAATAAGGACAAGGAATCTTCGCCGAATCTGACTGTTGACGGACAGCAAAGCATCACCGTTAATGCAATCACCGGCGAAAATGCGGAATTGCCGAAGTCATTTAAACTCTACAGTAATTTCCCCAACCCCTTTAATCCGACCACGACAATCCGGTTTGCGACACCCAAACAAACGCTGGTCAATCTGGCTGTCTATAATATGCTAGGGCAGAAAATTGCCGAACTGGTAAATAAGGAGTGCGCCGCCGGAATGTATGAAGTGCAATGGAATGGTAAGAATACCGCCGGTGAACCGGTTCCTACCGGCATTTATCTCTATAGTATTCAGGCGGACGGCTTCCGACGGACACATAAAATGATACTGATGAAATAGTGTTTAGGTGAAAAAGGCAATGGGCGGCTCTCCGGTCCCCCATTGTGATTTTTTTACTGAACCTTGAAAGGATGGATTGGTGAAAAATAATAGATTGAGGTATGGATTCCGCAAATCCGATAAAAATGAGCCAGAGATGCGAGGCTATTTTAAGATTTCATGGTTGGGACTGCTGCTGGTTTTCAGCGCCTCCTGTGCCCGAATTGACAACAGCGTAATTACCGCCCACCGGGGAGCCTCGGGCACGGCACCGGAAAATACCATTATTGCGATTAAAAAAGCAATCGAGCTGGGCGCCGGTTTTTCGGAAATTGACGTTCAGGAGACCTCCGACGGTGAAATCATTTTGCTCCATGACAAGACGTTGGAACGGACCGGCGGCGTCGTCTGGAATATCTGGGAAACACCTTATGACTCGTTGAAAAAGATTGAGGTGGGCTCCTGGTTTGCGCCGGAATATGCCGGTGAACCGGTGCCCCGGCTGGCGGATGTCATGGACGCCGTAAAGGGAAAAATCAAACTGAACATTGAGCTAAAAATCAACGGTCACGAAAAAGCGCTGGTGGAAAAAGTGGTTGCTCTGATCCATGAAAAAAACTTTCAATCGGAGTGTATTATTACTAGTTTCGATCTAAACTCTGTGAAAAAGGTTCGTCAACTGGATAACAATCTCAAAGTCGGATTGATTTTCAGTAAATATCCGGAAAATATAGACGTATTTTCTCTGAATGTGGACCTGCTGAGCGTGAAATATACGCTGGTGGACGAAGAATTTATGCGGAAAGCCCGGGAACATGGCAAAGAGATTCATGTCTGGACTATCAACGAACCGGAGATGATGAAGCAGCTTCTTGATCTGGGGGCCACGAGTATTATTACCAATTATCCGGGGAAATTAAGGGCGTTACTTTAAAGGTAATTGGAGATTATTAATGCAACGTCACTTATTCAGATGTCTTTCTGTCCTGGTGTTTTTTAGCGGACAACTTCTTTCCGGAATTGAATTACCGGCTGTTTTCGGGGATAATATGGTCTTGCAACAAAGAAGTCGGGTTGCGATTTGGGGTTGGGCGGCGCCGGGTGAAAGCGTGAAAATTAAAGGTAGCTGGGGCTGGCGAACCGTTTCGGCGCGGGCAGATAGCGAGGGAAAGTGGATGCTGCGCTTAAAAACTCCTCAAGCCGGAGGTCCCTATACATTGACGGTATCTGCAGATACGACAATTGTGTTCCGGGATGTCCTGATTGGCGAGGTCTGGTTCTGCGCCGGGCAGTCGAACATGGACATGTGGATGACCAGAGGCGCCGGAAAAGCGGGTGTGCTTAATTATGAGGAGGAAATTGCCAAAGCGCACTATCCGGAAATTCGTCTGTTTCATGTCGGGCAGGAATTAGCCGGTTCACCCCGGGAGAATTGTAATGGTTCATGGTGTCAATGTAGTCCCGAAAGCGTCGCCAGATTCAGTGCTGTGGCGTACTACTATGGGTTGGAATTGTATCAGGAATTGGGCGTGCCGATCGGGTTGATTCAGAGTTCCTGGGGCGGCTCGCCGGCTCAGGCGTGGACCAGTCGGGAGGCTCTGGAAAGCCATCCGGATTTTCGATATTACCTAAATAAACTGGAAGAAATTCTCAAATGCGAAAAAAATAAAGAGCGGCTAAAGCGGGAGTATGAGGAAGACCTCAACCGTTGGATTCTGGAATCCTATTCCCTGGATAAAAAAATCTGGCGGAGCTGGATTTCAGCCGAGCTGGACGACAGCGACTGGCAAACAATGAATTTACCGGGCAGCTGGGAGAGCGCCGGTCTGCCGGATTTTGACGGGACAGTCTGGTTCCGGAAGCATTTTACGGTTCCTGAGGATTTTCTTGGTAAAGAACTGCTCTTCGATCTCGGTCCAGTGGATGATATGGATCGCACGTTCATTAACGGGAAACGAGTTGGCGAAGTACAGGAGCGGGGTAAATATAAAGTATCACGTGAGTATCCCATTCCAGCCGACTTGCTAAAACCCGGCGATAATGTGGTTTCCATTCGGGTGACGGATTATGAGGGTAGCGGCGGAATCTATGGTGATAGCGATCATCTGCGCATTGTCACAGCAGAAAATCAAAGAGTGGTTGCGGATCTCTCCGGCGAGTGGCTGTATAAAATCGCCTACGATCTTAAAGATCATCGTCCGATTCCGGAAATTCCGGGCAAGATGACAAAAACCACGCCGACGGCGCTTTTCAACGGCATGGTGGCGCCGTTGATTCCATTTACGCTAAAAGGGGTAATCTGGTACCAGGGCGAGAGTAACCGATCTGAAGCCTATGCGTATCGGGAACTGTTTCTGCTGATGGTTACCGATTGGCGGGAACGCTGGCAACTGGGCAATTTTCCGTTTTACTACGTTCAGATAGCGCCCTTTGGTTATAAGAGTGAACATCCGATAGCTGCGGAACTGCGAGAGTCCCAATTCGTCTGTCTGAAAACAATTCCTAACTCCGGTATGGTTGTAACGATGGATATCGGTGATGTCAATGATATTCATCCCCGCGATAAAAAGACAGTCGGACAACGATTATCACTCTGGGCATTGGCAAAGACATACCATAGAAAAGGCGTCCTCTATTCCGGTCCCTTATTTAAGAAGATGGTCGTCGAAGATAATAAGGTACGAATACACTTTGACTTTGCTGATGATGGTTTAATAATAAAAGGTGATGAGCTGTCACACGTTACAATTGCAGGTCCTGATCGTGTTTTTCAGCCGGCAAAGGCAAAAATTGAAGGTAATACGATTCTTGTATGGAACAAGAATATAAAAAATCCGGTTGCTGTTCGTTTTGGCTGGAGTAATACGGCAGAGCTGAATCTGTACAATTCCGCCGGTCTGCCGGCAGCGCCCTTTCGCACCGATGATTTTCCGGTTTCCACCCAGAGAAAATAGAAAGCAGATCACTATCCGATGGTATTTCGCGACAAATCTTTTCAGTTAACGGTTATTTTTTCCCTCATCCTTGGGAGTATATCATTACCAGCTACGCCCATTTTCAGCTACCATACCGGAATGGATTCCACCGATGGGATTATATATAGTGCGGTGGAGATTGTTGATATTTCCGATCCAGAAGAGACGGTTGCCCGGGGAGAATCCGGTTGGGGATATACGATCCCCCAGGCAGCCCGTTTTTATACCGATTCCTCCTATATCATTACTGCAGAGAATGTTCAGCTGAGTTATATTGGTGATCATACGCTATCCGGTGAGATTTGGGTGCGACCATATCACGGCGGAGGTGTCTTGTGGACGTGGGGTGATACAAGTGGTGCGAATTTTTTCCGGATGTCTTTGAAAGAGGATTGCTCTATCCGTCTTCAGCGCAGCATTCTGGACAGTGTTTATGGGGTTGATTCCGGGCGGATGCTGGATACAAACCGACTGCATTATGTCCGCTGGGTCAGTGAAGTTCGGCAAGATACGCTTTATCAATCATTATGGATAAATGGACAAATCAGTTCGCAAAACAGGGA
>OMKS01000667.1_pt1 | contig 31636 bp, 24 predicted proteins | sample 1674721 | NCBI WGS metagenome assembly OMKS01 (sample SAMN06264996, study PRJEB25208) | sediment metagenome | isolation source: hot spring sediment | place: USA: California | collected 2014-09-02 | reverse complement strand
GCGCCGGGCACGTTCTGGAGCATACTTACCGGTGTTGAGCAGCGGGAACGTAGGCTCCGGGGACGCTACGTGAGGGCGTTGACTTCGTAGCCCGGTTCGCCCGTCCCGGCGAAGGTTGGGATGTCGCTGGTGATGGTGCCGCTGATGGGCGCGATGACGGTGAGTGGCGCGACTGCGGTGACGGTGAGGGTGACCGGGATGGTGGTGGGGGAGTCGGGGTCGTTGCTGTCGATTACTAGATCGCCGGTGTAGACGCCCTCGGCCAGGCCGGTGGAATCGAAGGTGACGGTGATGGTGTCACACGTGCCGGGAGCTACGGTGCCGCCGGTGGGATCGACGGTAATGGGGGTAGGTGCCCCGCCACCGACGGCCTGGATGGCGGCGGTATCACTCCCTGCATCGCCTCCGGCGGTAGGTGTGGCTGTCAGGGTGAAGTCACCCATCGTGCCATCGGGCGTGCCTGCGGGCACGGTGACCTGCACGACCACGTTAATGCTGCCGTTCGCGGGTACGGTGGCTGGGCTGGTGGGCGAAGTGATGACGGCGTTCCAGGTGGGCTGATCGCTGCTGACCGCGAGATTGACTTCTACGGGCGAGCCGCTGGGATTGGACACCTGGTATGTCACATCACAGGGTACGCCTACGGTGCAGTCGACGCTGATGGGGGCGATGACGTACACCGACCCGGCCGCGCCGCTGGTGAAGCGCTCGAAGACGACGATCTTCCAGGTGTCACCGGCTGCCAGCAAGGCTTCCCGCCATTCCAGGGCGTAGCCGTTGTCGTGGTTGGGATCGGGATTCACTGTGTTGCTTAGCGCGCCGGCATTTGCATTGTTGCGAGCGGTAGCATAGTGAATGCTGTCATACCCATATGGCGTGGTGATGCCCTGCAAGTACATGCGTTGCAGGATGCCGCCGACGTCCTTCTGCACGCCAACTGTGGTGTTGACGGCATCCCACCAGCCGGCGCCGTTGTCGCCGCCCTGCAGGTAGGTGTCTTCGCCGTGGAAGAAGCGCAGGTCGGTAATGGACGCGCCGCTGGTGTTTGTGATGTCCCATTCCATGCGATAGTAAGAGTTGCCGTCGATGTAGGTCGTCTTCTGGGTGATCTGGAAGTCGGAACCGGCGTTCCACACCGTGGTGATGGTATTGCCGCTGGTGGAGTTGCTGACCGTGGTAGGATCTGTCCCGTTCATCACCCAGGTACTTTGCTTGGACAGCGTGTAGGCGCCGCCGCTGAACTGCAGGCGCGAACCTTTGGCCCAGGTCCCGTAAATCTGTGATTGCCAGACGCCGGAGACGTAGCGCCACACGCCCATCGTGCCGGTGTCACGCACCGTAATTTGCAGGTTGCCGTCTACCGCACTGCCGGTTAGGGTCTGATCGGCGGCCGGCGCAGCAATACCGAACGGCTGATACTGGGCCATCAGCGGGCCGACGAGACTTCCCGCGTTGATCGTGTAAGTGAGCGGCAGCGTGCCGTTGTTGCAGATTTCGAACGTCTGCGTGGTGATGACGTCCGGAGGTTGGGTGGCGGTCAGTTCCGTCACGCTCACGTCGATCTCGGCGACGGCTTCAATTGTCACGGTGACGGGATCTGAGGGATCACTCACTTTCCCGGCAGCGTTCGCCCCGACCGCGGTGAAGGTGTACTCGCCGTTGGGCAGAGGATCTGCCGCCGGACACGCCCAGGTGCCGTCAGGATTGACCGCGGCCGCACAGATGACCGGGCCGGACGGTTCGAGGGTGACGGTGACGACGGTGGTGCCAACCTCCGCCGTGCCGCTGAAGGTGGGGGTTGGATTGCTGAGCACCGTGCCGGTGATGGGGGTGGTGATTTCAGGCGCGGCGGGTGAGGGAATGGCGATGATGGTGATGTTCGCGTCCGCCTCGCCTGAGGTGCCGTCGTGGGCCTGTGCGGACACTTCCAGGATGCGCGTGGTCGTATTAGGATTGTTGGACGTGTTCGCGAAGGTGATTTGTTGTGCGATGGCGCTCATTGCGGTATCGGTAACGCGGGTGGTAGAAAGGAGCCGGATGTTGTCGACGTAGAGGTCCGCGCCCACCAAATACCCACCGGTTTTGTCGTAGGTTCCACCCACGAACAGGAAGCGGTAATCGTCTTCGGTGGCGATCACGACGCTTTCCTCTTTCCAAGTTGTCATCACGTCACCGCGCTGTCTGAAGAGTTCGCTATAGGCGCCGGACGAGTTCACCAGATAGCCGAAGACTTCGTAGTCGTCGTTACCGCCTATGGCCATCCAGTCGAGAGTGATGCTGTCACCGGCAAAAGCGCGGAAGGGGTTGCTGCTGGCCGCGTAGGGGCCGTGTAGGGAGAGATTGCCATCGATGGTATCACTCCCCGCCCCACCACTGCGCACGAGCCACCCTAAGCTGGTCAATTTTAGGGAATGTGAACCGTGGGACGCCCGGTCCGTGGTCGTGGAGATGTTGAAGGTAACAGAATCATTTACCCCCAGGATGATGGTCGCTGGACCGGTATAGGCGCCGCCAGTGTAGTAGTCGATGGGCGTGCCGTCGAGGCTCTGGTTGTAGGTCGGGCTGGATGCGTTGAATTCCTGCTGGAACAGGTCCCAGCCGGTGGTGCCGTTCTCGAAGCTGTAGTTTTCGAGCGGGGAAGCGAAGCGAATCAAGAGCGGCTGGCCGTTTTGACCATTCTGCGTGGCATCGATGGAGCCAACGCGATCGCGGCCCGTACCGTTGCCCAGATAGACGTCCAGGCCATCCACCGAAATCGCGCCGGTGGCGGTGGGGACGGCGGCGCTGGTCAGGACGAGCTGGTCATAGGCCGTGCTGTTGGTGATGTCGAAGAGCAGATAGCCGTCGGTATAGTGCGTGTCACTGTGGAAAGTAACGTCACCGGCGACGATGATGGGTGGGCCACCCTCAGTGTAGGTCGTATCGCTGAGGTTGTTGATGTCCCAATCCTGAGTTGGGGCCGCTGATGCCGTCTGCGGGGAGGCGAAGGTCGTCATCCCCAATACCATCGCGATCAACGTGATGGCCGACAATAAGCGTTGCCCAAAGGGCTTGCTAGTGTATGTGTGCATAATATCCATCCTCCTTAATTAAATGTGAAGTCATCGTATTATTTGAACCGAAAACTACCGAAGTTAATTTTTGTGATCTGTGTGCAGCACCTCCTTATCCCATATTGCCTCAGTCCAAACACGTCATCACATCGCTCAGGGTGCGCGCCAGGTAGACCTGGCCGCTGAGTACCGTCACCGCGCCGCCGCTCGGATTGACGCCGACGATCTTGAGGTCGGGGCGGGCGCGGAGGATGTCCAGCACGGCGGCGGCTTCCACGGCGTTGAAGTCCACGATGACGACGTCGAGACCGCGCAGGTCGAGCGGCCCGCTGTGCGGGGTTTGTTGGCGCGCTTCCACCTCCGGCAAGGCATCCAGTTGCGCCGCCATACCGGTCAAAAAAATGGAATCGCCGTAGAGCAAAATGTGTTTCATACAATTTTCAATCCCTGAAAGCTGAAGGCTGATCACTGAAAGCTAATCCAGTGTAGCAAAAATGGGCGGGGTTGTCACTATACTTTAGTATAGGAAAGGTATAGTCTTGGCCGACTATACCTTTTTTGGCGCGGCGCGAGGCATAAAAAATCCCCCCGGAGTGGGGGGGATTGAGCGGGTTACAGGTTAACTCTGTTGGGAATCGCGGATCTGGCGATCCGCTCTGAGCGTCTTGAATTAACGAAAGGCTTGCGCGACGGCGTATTGCGGCGCGGTGAGATAGCGTTCGGGGCGATGCTGGTGGTGTTCCAAATGAATTGATGCGTCTTTCGGTTTGGAACGATTACGACGTAGACGGTAAATTATAGGCCGGCCAACCACGTTCTTCCAACAGGTAACCTAGTTCCCACGTGGTTACGCCTAGTTCCTGAGCCAACCGGCCAAATGAGATCTCTCCCAAACGGTAGCGTTGGTAGAGTTTTCCTAGAAGCGTCTCAAAACCTAAAGCGACTAACTCGGCAACCGTTTCTTGCGGCGAGACGTGACGCTCCTGGCTTTTGCGCTCGACAAATCGGCTGATCGATCTTTCTAGTGTGACATTCACTAATGACATGCTCTAACTCTCCAATACGAGCAACGTATGCTCTACAAAGGTTGGCGGATAACGGGTACGAATCGCTTTCACGATCTCTGCGGCCAGTTTCTTATCCATCTTTCTGGCTTCGACCAGGTCTACGAGCACATCTAACAGAAAACGCTTTTGCTTCCCCACTCTGTCACTTACCAGATAGGCTAGATGGTCATCAATCACCAGAACTGCGTCTTGCCAGTTTGCTTGCTCGGCTAACAGAATGGTGTCTCGTTCTCCATCCCCCAAGTCATAGACCGCGATAAGCGTCTCCAGATCAGGGTTTTCAGGTGGGGAAAGCACAACAATGCGATTCTGCTCGATCCTTTGTTGAGCTATCCGCGCATCTGGATAACGAGCGCCGGCGATGATGACCTCATCACGCACCGAGGCTGCTACTGCAACCTGACAACACTTCAAGATGTGATCGATGACCGGTTGATTGTGTGCACTGAATCGACAGGCTGTGATTAGTGGGCCGGCGTCAAAAATGAGTTTGTCCATAGTCTTTAACTCTGCTATCAGTATACCACACTCCCATATCCGGCGCAACGCCTCCAAGGAAGATTTCTATGGCCGGCCTTCGCGTTGGCAGCGCGGATCTGGCGATCCGCTCAAAGCGTTTGGCATCAAGGCAAGGCTTGCGCGGCGGCGTATTGGGGTACGGCGATATAGCGTTCGGGGCGGTGCTGGTGATGTTCCAGTCACCCGCGCGTTTGCCGGTAATAGGCAATCGCCTGGGCGCGGTTCTCCACCTGGAGGCGGGTGAGGATCTGGCTCATGTGATATTTCACCGTCTGCTCGGTGATGTACATCGCGGCGGCGATTTCCTTGTAGGTGACGCCCTCGGCCACCTGGCGCAGAATGTCCCATTGCTGCGAGGAAAGGCTCTCCGCGGCTGTTTCATCCACCGTTGGGGCGGTGGCGAGGCGCGAGAATTCGGCCAGCATCTGCCCGGCCAATCCCGGCGTGATGGGGGTCTCGTCGCGGAGCAGATCGGTGATCGCCGCGCAGAAGCGGTTGGCGTCCAGATTCTTGAGGAGGTAGCCCGATGCGCCGCTCTTGATGGCTTCGAAGAGCACACGCTCGTCCTCGGCGGCGGTCAACATCAGCACCTTCATCTCCGGGAATTCCGCCTTGATGGCGCGCGTGGCCGCCAACCCGTCGCACTTGGGCATATTCACGTCCATTACCACCACGTCGGGACGCAATGCGCGCGCTTTTTCCTGCACTTCGTTGCCGTCGTAGGCCATCCCCACCACGTTCAGCCCGCGCGCGACGAGCAGGTTGCGCAGGCCGTCCAGGAATAGCGGGTGATCATCGGCGAGCAGGATGCGTACATCCTGGAGCTGCGCGCCGTTTACGTCTTCCACGGTGGGGATGAAGCGGGGCACGGTCAGCAGCAGGCGCGTGCCTTCACCCGGCGTAGAGTGGGTTTCCAGCGTCCCGCCGACTTGTTCGGCCCGCTCGCGCATAATCTGCAAGCCGAAGTGATGCTGGATGCTGGATGCTGGATACTGGATGCTGGATACTGGATACTGGATGCTGGATGCTGGATACTGGATACTGGATGCTGGATGCTGGATGCGCGATCTGTTGATTCGCCGATTCGCCGATTCGCTGATTCGCTGATTCGCTGATTCGCCGATTCGCCTCGAATCCAACGCCGTCATCCGCCAGCATAATCTGTACATGGTCGCCAATGAAGCTGAAGGTGACTTCGATCCGCTGTGCGTGGGCGTGCTTGCGGACGTTCGCCAGGCCTTCCTGGAGGATGCGCGCTACTTGCTCTTCCACGGCAGGCGCGAAGACGACTTCCGGAAAAGGCCTCGGCGCGCTCAGTCGTGTGGCAATGTGATGTTGCCTTCCGAATTGTTCCAGCAGGTCCCGTAGCGTGCCGAGGAAATCTTGCGGCGCAGTCTCCTGTGCGCGCAATCCCAGGATGTGGGCGCGGATGTCGGTGTGGGCATCCTGCGCTGCCGGGATCAGGCCCGCCAGCGCGTTTTGCGCGGCCTCGATTTGCCCGGTCTGGAGCAGCGTTTGCGCCGCCTGCGTCTGCACGTTGATGTAGCCCATCACCTGTCCCAGGCCGTCGTGCAGATCGCGGCCCATGCGCTCGCGCTCTTCGTAGCGGGCCAGCAGGCGTTGTTGTTCCATCAGGGCGACTTGCGTTTGTTCGCGCTCGATCATCTCGGCGCGCAGTTGGGCGTTGGCGGCGTCCAGTTCAGCGGTGCGGGCTGCCACGCGCGCTTCCAATGTGTGGATTAAATCGCCCAACTCGCCGCTTAGATTGTTGAAGGCCCGCGCAAGGAAGCCGATTTCGTCCTGCGCTTGTACCGGCACGGTAACGTCATACTCCCTGGCTTCGATGCGTCGCACGCCATTCAGCAGCGCATTGAGTGGCTGCACCAGGCTTGCCTGAAGCAGCAGCGGGATGCCCACGATGATAAAGAGGCACGCGCCCAGAACCAAGCCGGCCAGCGGCGCGAACAATTGGTGGACGTGCTGCCGGAATTCTACCTGGAAATCCTGCACCACGCCCGCCGGCCCGCTAGAGACCGGCAGGTCGCGCAAAGAGACCGGGGCGGGACGCCACGGCAGGGTGGTGCGCCACGGTGTGACATCCCGCGTGTCGGGCAGCGCGCCCACTGCCCAGAGACTCGCGCCGGGGTCATCGTTGGGGCGATAGCGTATTGTCTCCGGCAGCGCCGCGTAGACGAAGTCGAAGCGCCCGTCGCTGTACAGCACCGCCTGGAACGTGAGTTCCAGCTCCGTCCTGCGGAAGACGTGTAGCCGATCCCAGGTGACGATGAGGCGGTCGCCCGTGTCTGCACGGTCGCCCGTGTCTGCACGGTCGCCCGTGTCTGCACGGTCGCCCTCTTGCCGGGCGAAAATTGCGCCAGGGCTGACCGTCGGATCGAGATCGAGTAACAGCGGCATCAACAGAGGAACGCCCGCGCCGTAGTGGTACTGGAACTCGCGGTAACGCACGGCCTGTCCCAACGCGATCACGCCGTCGTTGCACACATAGACCTCGTTGTAGTCTTGCCCGTAGAAAGGGAACGCGAAATCCAGCCCCTCGCTACAGCCGCGCTGCTGCCCGTCATCCAACTGTAAATCGTGGCCCAAGGGTTCCTCGAAATGAAAGGCGATTTCGGCAATGTCGAAGCCGCCGCCGGCGTTTGGCGTGAAACGCAGCGCGCGCCCGGCAGGCCACTCCGGCTCGTAGTCCGCGATATGCGCCGGCGATACGATCCATCCCGCCACGCCCATCACGACCAGCAGGGCTGTCAGCGTAATCCCAGCCAGTTTGATCATAAACGAGGTCGTTTCCGCACGCTGGTTCAGATAGGTCTGGGCAAAGGCGAACAGCGCGAGCAAAATACCCACTGCGATACCCATATTCGCTACAGACACCGGAAGCAAATAGAATGTGCGCAGGATGTTGAGGATGCTCAAACCGGCAACAAAGAGGTAAATGAGGGTGAAGTTAAGTAGCGCGCGTCCCGCGTGGGTCGGCGGTTGGCGGTAGACGGCCAGCAGACGTCGCCAGAAGGATCCGTTGGAAGGTATCGAGCGCAGCATTTGCCGGACTGAAACCACCGGCACCCACAGCAGGAACAGAAACAACAGGTAGTCGGTCCAGTCGATGCGATACTCAAGAACACCGGCGGAGAGTCGCCAGAAACGATAGCCCGCGTAGCCGATTTCCCACAGCGCGTAGAGTCCAACGGCGTAGAACGCCGCGCGCGCCTCGCGTCGCCACGTTGCCGGCAAGGTCGGGAAGCCGTAGACAAATCGCAGCATACATAGCCAAGCCCCGGCGAGCAGCGGCACCTGGAGGAAGACGGCAAACAGGCGCAGCGCGGATAACGTCGCGGCCTCCAAAAAGAGCGCAGCAATAAAGGCCGTGAGACCCACAAAGCACATCGTGAGGCAGCGTTGGTGCGGCGGCGGGTTTGCCTGGCGCCGCATCAGAAAGAGAAGATACCCACTGATGAGCGCGGTCAGAATCAACTGGGTCAGGTAGCCTAGCGCGACCGGCGTCAAGTATAGTGAAAACATAAGGCCATTATGCACAGAATTTCTGATGAAAAAAACCGGGATTTTCCAAAATCCCGGTTTTTTTGACCTCATTTACCCACGTAACTGGGTCAGCATAGCGTGCCAGTGAATGTCCAGGCTCGGTAACACGACGTGCGCAGCGCCGGTGCGCGCCTGCGGCCCCAGCCCGACCGTCCAGAAGCCGCCAGCCAACGCCGCTTCGACGCCTGCCGCAGCATCCTCCACGACGATGCACTGCCAGGGCTGCAAGCCCAGTTGTGCGGCGGCGTGCAAGAAGAGATCGGGCGCGGGCTTGGGCTTATCCACGCTGAAGCCATCGGCTATCGCATCGATGTAAGCGTGGATGGCCAACTTGTCGATCACCGTGCGCGCGTTTTTGCTCGCCGATCCGATGGCGACCTTGATCCCCGCCGCGCGCAGTTCTTCGAGCAGCGTCACGACGCCCGGCAGCAGGTTGTCCGGCGTCACACTCTCGATGTATTCCTGGTAGTACCGGTTTTTGCGCGCCATCATCTCCTGCATTTGTTCCTCCGTCGCCGGGCGACCGTCGAGCACGAGCTGCAGCGACTCGCGCCGTGAGACGCCGCGCAGCGCCTCGTTGGCTTCGCGGTCGAAGGGGATGCCTTCCTCGTCGGCGAGACGCTTCCAGCCCAGGTAGTGGAACTCGGACGTGTCGGTGAGCACGCCGTCGAGATCGAAGATCACGCCTTGGATGTCAGCGGGGCCGGGATTGGGGCGGATATCGAACGTGTACGCCTGCCCGCGCCAGTACAGGCGGAATTTGAGGCGCGTCCAGTGCGCGGGCAGCCGGGGGACGGCGACCGGGCCGGCGTCGGTCAGGCGCAAACCGGCGAAGCCGAACACGAGCGCCTGCCACAAGCCACCCGCCGAGGCCGCGTGGATGCCTTCGGCGGCGTTGCCGCGCACGTCCTCCAAATCCACCAGCGCGGCGCGGGTGAAGTGCGTGTAGGCCTGCTGCGGATCGTCCAGCATACAGGCGACGGCGGCGTGAATCGCCGGGCTGAGCGAGGAGCCGTAGGTGTGGTCGGTGCGCGGATTGTAGTAGTCCCAGTTGGCGCGCAGTGTGGCGTCGTCGTACCGGTCGCGCAGCAGGTAGAGCAGCATGATCACGTCGGCCTGCTTGAGCACCTGGTGCCGGTTCGCGCCCTCGATGCCCAGGATCGCTTGCATGGATTTGGTGCGCGGCTCGTAATCGTCCAGGTTGACGTCTTTGAGGGCGAAGAAGCCGTCGCATTGCTCGATCAGACCGGTCTCTGGATCGTGCAGGATGACGATGCGCTCGATGATGTCTTGCCAGCGCGCCAATCGCTCTGGCGTCAGATCGAGTTGGGCAGTCAAGGCGGTGGCGCGCTCGACGTCGGCAGTTCGTAGCCACGTTAGCGTATCGAGCGCCGTTTGCAGGTGCCAGCGGATCATGCCATTTGTAAAGGCGTTGTTATCCACGTGTTCGTGGTACTCGTCCGGGCCGATGACGTCGTTGATTTCATAACAGCCGCGTTCCGGGTTCCATTCGGCGCGGCTACCCCAGAAGACGGCGGTGTCGAGCAGGATTTCGGCCCCGTAGTCGCGCATCCACGCATCGTCGCCCGTGGCTTGCCAATAATGCCACACGGCATAGGCGACGTCGGCGGTGATGTGCAGTTCGATGTCGCCGCACCAGATGCGCACCAATTCCTCGCCCTGTGGACCGGGGACCCAGCGCGGCGTCACCTCGTCGCCGGTTTGGGCGCTCTCCCAGGCGATCATCGCGCCTTCGTAGCCGTTGGCCTGTGCTTTGCGGCGCGCGCCCGGCAGCGTGTGATAGCGGTAGGTCAACAGGTTGCGGGCCAGCGCGGGCTGCGTGTACGTGAGGAAGGGCAGCAGGAAGATTTCCGTGTCCCAGAAGACGTGCCCGCGATAGCCGAAGCCGGAGAGCGTTTTGGCCGAGACGCTCACCCGGTCATCGTGACGCGGCGTGGCGGCGAGAATCTGGAACAGGCTGTGGCGGACGGCCAATTGCGCGGCGGGATCGCCCTCGATGCTCACGTCGCTGTCTTCCCAGACAATGGCCCAGGCCGCTTCGTGGGCGGCACGCAATGCGGCGTAATCGGGTAATATAGCGAGTCGTTCGCGCGCTGCCTGGACCGGCTCTGCCACATCGCGCGAGGTGAAGATCGTCACCACTTTTTCGATGACGACGGGCTGTTCGGGTTCTGCTGTGAACGTCGTTGCCAACGCCGGGCAGTTGTGGCAATCCATCGGTTGTACGGGGGCTGAAGTCCCACTGAGCACCATCCGCATCGCCATCCTCAGCGTGAGTCCCGAATGGCGCGTGCGCGTGTGGAGCCACGCCGTCCCTGCATCCACGCCTTGATCGAGCCACGTCCAGTGCAACACGTCCATGTTTTCGGGATAGCCGTTGATCCCACCCTGCACCGTGACCGCGCACGGCTTCTCAACAGCCGTTATTTCGCAGCGAATGGCGACAACGTGTTCATCGTCGAGGCTGGCGAACCGCTCGAATGACAGGTCAAGCGTAAGCCCAGCAGGACTGCGCCAGCGCACCGCGCGGCTGAGCACGCCGCGTTGCACATTGAGTTCCCGCCGGTAGGCCAGAATCGTCCCTTGATCGAGCCGGAAACGCTCGCCTTCGATGCTGATATAGATTGGCAGCCAGTCCGGACAGTTCGCCAACTCGGTATAGACGATGGGCACGTCATCGAAGACGCCGTGAATGAGCGTCGCCGGCTGCGCGCCGGGATAACCTTCCTCGAACGCGCCGCGCGTCCCCAGGTAGCCGTTGCCCAGGGTGAACACGGTTTCCTTGTGATGCAATTTTTTGGGATCAAATTCGGTTTCTGATACGATCCAGTTCATGCAGTTTTCTTTCCTTTACTCTCATATAGGCTGTATCAAACGTCACTTCTCATCAGAATCGTCGCCCAACTTCTCTTGTCGCACTGCGGGCACTTCAGATACTTCTTGCTAAAGAAGTGGGGGCTGATCAGGTCGGTGAATACCGATATCACGAATTCGTGACCGCACGCCGCACAACGATACGCCGTGCTGTTCGCGTGCCATCTGACCAAAAGGTACATGCTGCCGGCGGCAATTACGAGCCACACGATTATCCCGGTCATTTCGAACTGGCTCAACAGCGCCGCGCCGCCGGCGACGATCGTTATCGTCAACAGGATGTACAGCCCGGCTTTCAGCCAGTTTTTGGTGGTTACCGAACGGTATGGCATGGGATGCCTCCTTAATATGATCTGCGCTAGATTAGTCTCGCGTGAGCGCCTCGGCGATTTCTTCAATGTGATTGCTGAAGGTCGATAGATGTCCATCCTCCGGGTACGTGTTGAGCCGGGCGGTCGGTAAACTGCTCAGCATCCTGCGCGCGAGAGCGACGGGGACCTGCGGGTCCTGCTCGCCGTGGAACAGGTGCAGGGGAATGGCGATCTCTTCCAGGTCGAACGCGCCAGATTCCACAGTAATTTGAGGTGCGCGGATAGGTTGTTCATCGCTTCGGGCCAATCCATACGCCAGGCGCCAGAAACGATCACGACCGCGTGCAGCCTTTCGGGAATCCTGGCCGCGCAGGCCGCGGCATAACCGCACCCGCCAGAGTTGCCTAGTACGGAGAATCGCTCCAGACCGAGGGTATCGGCAAGAACCAGGACGTCCTTCGGCCAGTCGGAGAATCCGCGTCTGGGTTGGAAGTCGGATTGTCCCATACCTGGACGATCTGGGGCAATGATGCGCAGACCGAACTGGTGAAAGACATCGTCTCCATACAGCAGCGGTTCTAGCCGTGAGGAGGGTGAACCATGAAAGTACAGTACAGGATGCCCTTCTGGCCGGCCAAACTCGGCATAGGCTAACTTCCGGCCATCGGGTAACTTCACGTAATCGATTGTCTTCATGCTCTTGACCTTCCTTATGGGTAACGCACCTGTTATCTTTTCATCGCTGATTTTACCATATCATTTGCGTTGCTGCACCTCAGTTTGTGGCAGTTGCTCCGGTCATTCCATCACCCGCAGCGTGGAAGGGATGTCGATCCGCCGCAGCTTGCGCGCGCTGATGAGTGGCGTGAGTGCCACCACGCCGACGCCGAGCAGCGCTGCCAAGACGAGCGAAAGCGGCGCGAGTGTGACCAGTAGGCCGAGTTCTTCCAGCATCACCTCCATACGGGCTGCCATCATCTGATTGAGCGTCACCCAACCGAGAAGTCCGCCGATGATCGTGCCGAGTATTCCTAGCAGCGCGTTCTCGCCGATCTGCACCCACGTTACGGTGCGCGGTCGCGTGCCAAAGGCGAACATCGTCGCTACCTCGCGGATGCGGTCGTCGATGTTGATGCTGGTCGAGTTGAAGGCGATCAGGAAGGCGATGAACAGCACAGCGCCCTGCATGATGCGCAGCGCATAGACAAAGATGCCCATCAATTCCCCAAAACTCTCCGTCAACTTAGCCACCTCGTCGGCCGCGAGGATGGCGGGATGGGTGAACAGCTCGCGCCGGATCTCGTTCAGCGTTACATCCCGGCCTGGTGTGACGACCAGCACGTTCGTCAAACCGTCCAACCCGGTGAAGCCGGCCTCCTCCAATGCTACGTAGCTGAGACCACGTATCGAGTTGTCGTGGATGCCGGCGACGGTCAGCATGGTCGAGACGGTGCGAAAGGCGTGGAGACCCTCGCGGAACGGGTGTTCCACCGCTAGCAGGTCGCCCACATCCACGCCCAGGTCATCGGCTGCCTTGCGCGAGATGACGATGGCGGGTTGGCTCCCGCCGCCGCCCCAGCTTCCCTCGAGCAAAGCCGGGGTCCAGATACCACTACCGGCCGGGACGAACTCGATCAGCGTGTCGATCTCCTCGTCGCTGTTCTGCAACCGCCCGCCGAGCCGCAGGTTAGGTTCTGCCTCGACGAACAAGGAACGGCCGTCGCCGGCGGTTAGCGTCGCCATACCGCGCATCTGCTCGTGGTCGACGGGATAGAACGTGTTGAGGGTTACGACGATCCGGTCAGGGCTGCGGTAGAGCAGCGCCTGTTCGGCCTGATCGAGCGTGTAGATAAAGGTGTCCAGCAGGCCCAGGAACATAAATAACAGCGCGATCGCCACCGCCACGCCCAAAACGGTGAGCAGCGTCCGCTTGGGGGAGCGGAGGACGTTCTTGAGCGGCATCTGGGCAAAGGTGTTGCCGGGCAACCGTAGCCCCTTGAGCCAGCGGTTGAGGCCGCTGCTCTTGGCCGTCAGGTGGCCGTGGAGCGCTTCCAGCGGTTCGGCGCGCACCGCTTGCCAGACCGGGATCAGCGTCGCCAGCAGCGGCAGCACGATGCCCAGCGCGGCGGCGAGCAAAAAGCTAGGGGGGTGGAGAAGTGTGCCGGTTGCGTATGGCATGGGGATGTACTCGTCCATTACGCGGCTAAAAAGGTGCGTAAAGACTAGGCCGAGCGGCAGTCCTAGCAGTGTGCCGATGAGCGCGATCTGCAAACCCACCAGCAGGGGACGAACGGCGAGCCAACTGCGCGGCGCGCCTAGCGCCATGCCGATGCCGATCTGCCGCCGTTGGGACTCGACGATCCGTCCGGCCAGGTTGAAAGCCGCCAGTGCCGCGCCCAGGAGGAAGAAGAAGGCGATCAGGTCGAGCATCTCCTGGTCTTCTACAGCGTCGGCATAGAGCAGGGCGCGCACGGGGTCATCCTCGCCGGTGGCGATCTGAACGCCGATGGCGGGGAAATCGTTGCTTAGTTTCTGCTCGATCGCGGCCTGCACCGCCGCCAGGTCAACACCTTCGACGACCTGGACGCGCAGGTCGTTCACCAACTCCGGCCGCTGATAGATGGCCTGGACCGTGGGGAGCGGGATATAGATCACCGCCAGGTTCGCCTCGCCCTGGACGGAAAAAGCGACCTCCTCCGGAACAATCATAAAGTATTCGGGCGACAGGCCCACCCCGACCACGTCCAATTCAATGCCGCCGATCAGCGTCAACTGCGCGCCCGGCTCCAGGCCATAGTAGCGCGCGAATTTCGTCTCCAATACGGCGACGTTCTCATCCCCCGCCGCCAGCGCGTGGCCGCCGTCCAGGTAGATGCGGTCGATAAAAGGCCCTCCCTGACTTGGATCGACGCCGATCAGCCGCCCGGCGACGAGGATCGTTTGCTCGGCGGTGGAGGCGTCAACCAGCGTGTCCAGCACCAGGCGCGGCTCCACTCGCGCCACGCCCTCGATCCCGTTCAACGCTGCCACCACCTTGTCCTGATCGACGTAACTGCCGGTGGTCAGGCTTACCCGCAGGTCATGCATCTGGAGTTTTTCGTAGTTGGTATCCATCGATGCGATGCGCCACGTCTCTTGCCCGCCCAGGCCGGCAAAGATGCCCGTACCCAGGGCGATGATGATGGCAATCGCCGCCACTTGTAGCCAGCGCAGGCGCAGATCGCGCCAGGCCCAACGGAGCCAGAATTTCGCTTTCATAGCTTCCCCCTTTACCAGTGTAGGTCGGCGATGTCGGCCTTGCCGTTGCGGGGCGGGCCGTCGGCCTCGATCTGGCCGCTGCTCAACTCGATCACCCGGTCGGCGACGCGCGAGATTTCGCGGTTGTGCGTCACGACCAGCACCGTCTTGCCGGCATGGGCTTGAGCCTCCAGCAACTGGAGGATCTGGATGCCGGTGCGAAAGTCCAGCTCTCCGGTGGGTTCGTCGGCCAGTAGGATCGGGTTGCCGGTGGCGAGGGCGCGGGCGATGGCGACGCGCTGCTGCTCGCCGCCCGACAGCTCGTGTGGGAAGTGGTGCATGCGCGGCTCTAGCCCTACGCTTTCCAGCACCTCGGCAGCCACGCCGTTTGCTCCACGCCTGCCGCGCAGGTCAACGGCGAACTGGACGTTCTCCAGTGCAGTGAGGGTGGGGAAGAGGTTGAAGGTTTGGAAGATAAAGCCGACCGTCTCGCGCCGGAAGGTGAATTTGGCCGACTGGCCAGCCTGGGTCACGTCCTGCCCGTTAACGACGATGCGTCCTTCGGTGGGCGTGTCGAGCGCGCTGATCATGTTCAGCAACGTGGATTTGCCGCTGCCGGACGGTCCTAGCACAACGACAAACTCGCCGGCATCGATGTGCAGGCTCACCCCGCCGAGCGCGACGACGCTCACCGGGCCCATCTCATAACGTTTGACGACATTTTCCAGGGTAATCACAGGTTGCTCCTTTCATTGCTTTTCTATCCGTTTGAGTTTGACAGATCTCTCAAGTTCTACAGGTGTGATCATTGTTCCTTCCGTTCTTTCTCTTCCTGGCTCTCGGCGCTAATCCATTCCACAATGTAGCGCGCGTATAGCGCATCAAAGACGGCAAAAAAGTGCTCCGGCCACTGTTCTGGTTCGACGCCATAGTACGCGGCCCACTGTTCCCCCATTGTGATGGCCATCAGAAAGGGGATTAGACCAAAGAAAAAGGCGGCCATCCCCAGTTGCAGCGCCTCGTCGTCGCGCCGTTCGGCCAATTCCGGCGGGAGGCGACTCAAGAGCACGGTGTCGAACAGACGAAAGAGCAGCTCGCCGTGGCCGTGGTCTTGGAGCGATTCGGACAGGATGATCTTGAGCAGGTCGCGTTGTTGTTCCATATACTGCCATGCCCAGCGCGCCAGAGCGCGGAACTCTTCGCGGTTTGAGGGTAAAGCTTGCTGGGGGAGTAATTGCTCGCGCTGCGGCTGTGCGATCTGGACAAATCGATCGAGCACGGCCTCAAGCAGCTCTTCTTTGTTGCCGAAGTAACGATAGATCAGGGCTACGTTGACGCCGGCCCGCTCGGCAATTTCCGCTACGTGTGCACCGGCGAATCCGTCGCGGGCGAATATCTCGATTGCGGCTTCCAAAATATGTTCTTTGGTCTGTTCTGCGCCTACCATAGGTTCTTTTTGACCTCCACTAAGCAATGTAAGTAAATATTTACTTACATTATATGCGAAAAAGTTTCACTGTCAATACTCAAAAAGGCAATCCTGTAGGGTCTAATCATTCTCGCTTCGAGGGGAACGCCAGTTCCCCGTTTCAAGCTCAAATGTGTTCCAGACGCGGATCTGGCGATCCGCTCGAAGCAAAAAAGTGAACTAGGCGGAGAATGATAAAAGCCCTGAATCCTGGCTAGGACGATGATATGTGCTAAAATGGGGCCTGTTATCCAAAACGTTCGCGTTACCAGAGTAGCGACTCCGTTGCTATACGAGGAGGTTGATGATGGTAGACACGTTGATTTACTGGGTTCGCACCGCGCAAGGTACGGGAGAGCGCTTGGTCGCGCGATCCCCATTGGCGTTTACGGATAAGCCGGCGCCCGACGTGGCATCCATCACGGTGGATGCAGGGACGCGCTTCCAGACTATCGAGGGCTTCGGTGGCGCGTTCACCGAGGCTTCGGCGGTGACGCTGTACAAAATGCCGCCGGACAAACAGTCCGAAATCCTCAAGGCGTATTTCGACCCTGAGGAAGGGATCGGCTACACGCTTTGCCGGACGCACATCAACAGTTGTGACTTTTCGCTGGGCAACTACGCCTACGATGAGGTGGATGGCGATGTGGACCTCACGCACTTCTCCATCGACCGCGACCGGCAGGCGTTGATCCCGATGATCAAGGCGGCAATGGCTGTGGCAGGCGGCGCGCTCAAGTTGTTCGCCTCGCCGTGGAGTCCGCCCGCGTGGATGAAGACCAACGGCGAGATGAATCACGGCGGCAAGCTCAAACCGGAATGCCGCGACGCCTGGGCGCGCTACTACTGCCGCTACATCCGTGAGTATGAGAAAGAGGGCATCCCCATCTGGGGATTGAGCGTGCAGAACGAGCCGCTGGCGGTGCAGACCTGGGACTCCTGCATCTACACCGGCGAAGAAGAGCGCGATTTCGTGCGCGACTATCTCGGCCCGACGTTGGAACGCGAAGGATTGGGCGACGTCAAGCTCATCATCTGGGATCACAACCGTGACCTGCTCTACGAGCGCGCCAAAGTCGTGCTGGACGATCCGGAGGCGGCGCGTTACGTGTGGGGGACGGGCTTCCACTGGTACGTCGCCGACTGCTTCGACAACGTACAGCGCGTGCACGACGCCTATCCCGACAAACAACTACTCTTCACCGAAGGCTGCCAGGAAGGCGGGCCGCATCTCGGCGAGTGGGCCGTGGGCGAGCGGTACGCCCGCTCGATGATCCACGACCTCAACCGCTGGACGGTGGGATGGGTGGATTGGAATCTGGTGCTGGACGAAATTGGCGGGCCGAATCACGTGGGCAATTATTGCAGCGCGCCCATCATCGCCGACACGCGCACGGGCGAAGTACACTACCAAAGCTCCTACGACTACATCGGCCACTTCTCGCGTTATATCCGGCCCGGCGCGCAACGCATCATCGCCGCACCAACGTGCGACGAATTGGAAACGACGGCGTTCCTCAATCCCGACGGGCGGATTGCCGTCGTCGTACTCAACCGCTCGGAGAAGGACGTGCCCTTCGCGCTCAAGTTCGCCGGGCGCGTCGCCGTCGCGGAAAGTCCGGCGCACTCGATCCAGACGTATTGCTGGTGAACTGTCCCTTATGTCTGAGTTCAGACCAAACGACCAGCGTGCAGGGGCCGGACGCGCGCCGGTATTATCTGTGTGGTAATTGCGCGTTGATCTTCGTCGATCCGGCACAACGTCTGTCACCGGCTGAGGAGCGGGCGCGCTATCTGCTGCATCAGAACAGCCCGCAGGATCGCGGGTACGTGGCGTTTTTAAACCAGCTTCTCCAGCCGCTGTTGCCGTATCTTGGTGAGGGCGCGTGTGGACTCGATTATGGGTGTGGCCCTGTGCCGGTGTTATCGCGTTTGGCGCAGGCGCAGAGCATCGCCTGTGACGATTACGACCCGTTTTTTGCGGACAGCGCGCTAAATCCACCTTATGATGTCGTGTTCGCCTCCGAGTGTTTCGAGCATTTTCACCATCCGGCAGAAGAGATGGCGCGCATACAGGGTTTGTTGAAGCCGGACGGACTCTTGGCGATTATGACCGAGCGTTGGACGACGCCGGCGGCGTTCGCGGGTTGGTATTACGCGCGTGACCCGACACACGTGGCCTTTTATCACGCGGACACGTTCGACTTTTTGTGTGATCGCTTTGGGTTGACGCCTGTGTGGCGAGATGAGAAGCGCGTCATCATCCTCCGGCGTAATGCGGATGCGGGCGCGTTAATGATCAAGGGCTTCACTGAAAAACCACCAAGACGCCAAGTTCGCCAAGGAAATTGAATTAAAGGCGGTGTGTTATGAGTTTGTTATTCGATGTCGCTACTTTTGGCGCGTTGAGCCTGCCCAATCGTCTGGTGCGTTCGGCCACTGCGGAGCGCATGGCCGATGACGCGGGCCGCCCCTTGCCGGAACTCGCGTCGCTGTATCGTGACCTGGCGCGCGGCGGCGTGGGGTTGATCATCACCGGGCACATGTACGTGCATCCTGCGGGACGGTGTCATTTGGGGATGACGGGCATCTACGAGGATGCGTTGATCCCCGGACTGGCGGAGCTGGTCGCGGCCGTGCATCGTGAGGGCGGCAAGATCGCCGTGCAGATCAATCACGGGGGGATGCAATGCGCCCGCGAGAGCGTCGCCGGGACGGTCGCGCCGTCCGCGGTGGATGCGCCGTTCCTGCCGCAGCCCGCGCGCGAGATGACGCCGGACGAGATCGAGGCCGCCATCGACGCCTATGCGCAGGCGGCCCGGCGCGCGCAGTCCGCCGGGTTCGACGCGGTGCAACTCCACGGCGCGCACGGCTACCTGATCAACCAGTTCCTCTCACCGTTCGTCAATCGTCGCACAGACGGGTGGGGCGGTGACCTTGAGGGGCGGATGCGCTTCTTGCGTGCCGTCTGCGCGGCAGTGCGCGCCCAGGTGGGACCGGATTACCCGCTGTTCATTAAGTTCGGGATGGAGGATGGCGTCGAAGGTGGCCTGACGCTCGACGAGAGTGTGCAGGTGGCGGCGGCGTTGGCGGACATGGGCCTGGACGCCGTCGAGGTGAGCGGCGGGATCACGGCGGGCAAAATACAGAATTCCAAGCCCGCCATCCGCGAGGCGGCGGACGAAGCGTACTTCCGCGATTTTGCACGGGCCGTCCGCGCCGTCACCCCGTTACCGCTGATGCTCGTCGGCGGTTTTCGCTCGCGGGCGGTGATGGACGATGTGCTGGACGCGGGCGATGCGGACTTCATTGCACTGAGCCGTCCTCTCATCGCCGAGCCAGACCTGCCCAATCGCTTGCGGCAAGGCCAGGCGCGCGCGGCCTGCATCTCCGGCAATCGCTGTTGGCCCAAAGCGGAGGGGGAGGGCATTGCCTGCCGGTGTTTGGATTAGTTATCAGCTTTCAGCGTTCATCGCCTGCCGTTCTGGCTGATGGCTGAAAGCTCACAAGGAGAGTGACAATGAACGTGCATATATTTGCGACGAAAAAAGAAATGGGTGCGGCGGCAGCACAACGGACGGCGGAGTATCTCAACGCGGCGATTGTAGAACGTGCTGCGGCGAATCTGATCCTGGCGACCGGCGCGAGCCAGTTCGAGATGCTGGAAAGCCTGGTGACGCAGGATGTGGATTGGTCAAGGGTCGCGGTTTTCCACCTCGACGAGTACATCGGCCTGCCGGAGAGGCATCCGGCGAGCTTCCGTAAGTATCTCAAGGAGCGGTTTGCCGATAGGTTGCCGTGCCTGAGGGCGTTCCACTACGTTGATGGCGAGGCTGTCGATCCCGTTGCCGAGTGTGCACGCCTGGGTGATCTCATCGCTGCGCATCCTATCGACGTGGCGTGCATTGGTATCGGCGAAAACGGGCATCTGGCTTTCAACGATCCGCCCGCCGATTTCGAGACCGAAGCAGCTTACATCGTCGTTACGCTGGACGGGGCGTGCCGCCGCCAGCAGTTGGGCGAAGGGTGGTTCCCCACGATCGAGGACGTCCCCACGCAGGCGATCTCGATGAGCATCCGCCAGATGATGAAGAGCGCCGCCATCGTCTGCACCGTCCCCGATGCACGCAAAGCCGTCGCCGTGCAGAAGGCCGTCGAGGGGCCGGTGACGAACTTGCACCCCTCGTCGATCTTGCAGCAGCATTCCCACTGCGATCTCTTCCTCGACGAACTGGCGGCGGCGCTGTTGTGTGATGCGTAATGCGTGATACGTGATGCGTGAGAAAAAGTCACGCATCACGTATCACGCATCACAATGGCAAGGATTGTAGAATGGAAAGTTTGTCGGGCTTCGTAGATTTGCAGGTCAACGGCTTCCTGGGCGTGGACTTTTCTAGCCCAGAGTTGACGGAAGCGGATTTTGTTCTTGCGTGCCGGGCGCTGCTGGCGCAAGGGCCTGCGGTGAGCGCTGCCGAATCGACGGCGGCGTTTCTGCCGACGGTGATTACGAGTTCTTTCAACACATACGCGCGCAATCTGCCGTTGATGGCGGACGTGATGGCGCGCGAGGAATTTCAGGAGCGATTGTTGGGCTTTCACCTCGAAGGGCCGTTCATCTCCCGCGTACCGGGCGCGGTGGGGGCGCACAATCCGGCCTATGTTTGTGATCCCGACGTGGCGCTGTTGGAGCAGTTGCTCGACTGGGCCGGCGGGCGCGTGCGGCTGCTCACGTTGGCGGCGGAATTACCCGGCGCGGACGATCTGGCGCGCTGCGCCGTAGAGCGCGGGATTGCCGTCTCGATTGGGCACTCGCTCTTCACCACCGCCGATCTCGACCGCATGGCAGACGCGGGCGCGACGGCACTCACGCACCTGGGTAACGGCCTGCCGAACGTGCTGCCGCGTCACGATAATCCGTTGTGGGCGGGGCTGGCGCACGATGCGTACACGGCGATGCTCATCACGGATGGGCATCACCTGCCCGCGTCGGTGCTCAAGACGGCGATCCGGGCCAAGGGGGTGGACAAGTTCATCGTTGTCAGCGACGCTTCTCCGGTAGCTGGGCTGCCGCCGGGACGCTACCGTTTTCTCGACAACGATGCGATTCTCGAGCCGTCGGGCCGTTTTCACAACCCGGAAAAGCAATGTCTCGTCGGTTCGTCGGCGACGATGGCGCAGTGCATGGCGTACCTGGCATTGCTGGGAGAGCTGACCGAAGAGGAATTGGTCAGGGTAGGGCGGGGCAACCCGTTGGGATTAATAAAGACCCGAAAGGTTTTCTGAAACCTTTCGGGTCTGTCATCGATACGAAAAACGCTGGCTAAATTATCGCCATCACGCGACTAAAGCGCGCCGCCAGTTCTTGCAGCACGGCGACGGCCATGTCTGCATCCTCGCGGAGCAGACCGAGGAAATCCCATTGCGCCAGCACCAGACAGCACGTTGGTTCGGTAGCGATCACGGAGGCCGTGCGTACCTGGTCGGTTAGCAATGCCATCTCACCGAAGAAGTCGCCTGGATTCAGCGGATTGAGGACGACCTGCGTTCCATCTGCCTGTTCGCGGATTGCCTCCGCGCAGCCTTCTATGATGACGAAGAAGCCCTCGCCGCCCCTGCCCTGGGTGACGATTTTGTCGCCTGAGGCATACGTGCGTTCGACGAAACGTTTCCCTACCTGTTCGATCTGCCGCCGGTTTAGCCTGCGAAACAGCGGCGTGCGTTGCAGAACGGTTAATCTTTCAGTGACAGCCATGTCACACCCCCTTTAGCGTGAGTTCTTCAGCGCGATGGCACGCCACGAAATGATCCGGCTTGAGTTCGCGGAATTCCGGCGTCTCTTGTGAGCACCTATCGATGGCGTAGCGGCAACGCGGGTGGAAGTAGCAGCCCGGCGGCGGGTTGGAAGGATCGGCTACGTCGCCCCGCATGATGATGCGCTCGGACTCGTAGCGTGGATCTGGTTTGGGTACCGAGGACATTAGCGCCTCAGTGTAGGGATGCAACGGTTCATTGTAGAGCGCATCGGAGCCGGCCATCTCGGCGATCTTGCCGACGTACATCACCGCGACACGGTCGGAGATATGTTGCACTACGCTCAGGTCGTGCGCCACGAAGACGTAGGACAGGTCGAAGTCCGTTTGCAAGTCCTGCAACAGGTTCAGCGTCTGCGCCTGGATGGAGACATCCAGCGCCGAGACCGGCTCGTCGCAGAAGATGATCTTGGGGTTCATAGAGAGCGCGCGTGCGATGCCGATACGTTGGCGTTGCCCGCCGGAAAATTCGTGCGGGTAACGGCGGATGTGCTCCTTGCGTAACCCCACCCGTTCCAGCAGCGTGATCACGGTTTCTTCCATTTCCTTGCCGATCTTCATCCCGTGAATGACCATCGGCTCCGAGACGATGTCGAAGATCGACATGCGCGGGTTCAGCGAGTTGATGGGGTCCTGGAAGATCATAGAGACCTCACGGCGAATCTGCTTCATTTGCGCCTTGTCCAGGTCGAAGATATTGACCATCTCCGGCTTACCATCGGCAGAAAACAGTGCGGTTTTGAAATGCGCGGTGCCGGCGGTCGGCTCGTACAGACGGATGATGGTGCGGCTAACGGTGGTTTTGCCGCAGCCGCTTTCGCCCACCAGCCCGAGCGTCTCGCCTTCGCGGAGGTAGAAGCTCACGTCATCGACGGCCTTCACGTTGCCGACGACTCTCTTGAGCAGGCCCTTTTGGATGGGGAAGTATTTCTTCATCCCCTTTACATCCAGGATAAGATCGGCTTTTTGGGTTGTTATGTTTTCAGCCATTTTGTTCTACCTCCTAAACATCTTCGTACAGCAGACAGCGCGCCCAGTGGTCCGGTTCGACCTCGATCCAACTTGGCGTGATCTGATCGCACTTGCCCGGCATAAACGAGGGGCAACGTGGGTGGAAGACACAACCGCTCGGCAGGTGGAAAGGATCGGGCACCATGCCCTTGATAGAGGCCAGGCGGTCGCCGGTACGCTTGCCCACTTTGGGAATGGATTGGAGCAGCGCGCGGGTGTACGGGTGCTTGGGTTCGTAGAAGATTCGATCGGTGCTGGCTGCTTCCACCTGCTTGCCCATGTACATCACCACGATTTCCTTCGCCATCTCCGCCACGACGCCCAGGTTGTGGGTGATGAACATAATCGACATCTCCATCGTCTCTTGCAGCCCGCGCATCAGGTCGAGAATCTGCGCCTCGATGGATACGTCCAATGCCGTCGTCGGCTCATCGGCGATCAGCATAAATGGGTGGCAGGAGAGTGCGACGGCTACCATCACCCGCTGGCGCTGCCCGCCGGAGAGCTGGTGAGGATAGGCGTCCACCCGCTCGCGGGGTTTGGGGATGCCCACCTTTTGCAGCATCTCGATAGAGATCTCGCGGGCTTCGTCCTTGGTTACCGGGCGATAAGCGGTAATGTTTTGTGCCATACGCTCGCCTACGGTTTTCGGGAGCATGCGGTGCAAGTGCAACGCTTCCCCAATATGCGTGCCGGTGGTATAGACCGGCGTCAGGGAACTCATCGGCTCCTGAAAGATCATCGCAAATTCGCCGCCGCGAATCTTGCGGATCTTCTCACTGTCTGGATGTAGATTGGTGATATTGACCACATTGACCGATTTCTGAGGATTGTACTTATCCCGCTGGTAGTAGAGAATCTCGCCACCGGTGATTTTGCCTGGTTTGGGCACCATCTGCATCACGGCTTTGGCGGTGATAGATTTACCACAGCCGCTTTCCCCGATTACGCCCAACGTCTCACCCCGGTTGATGGTCAACGTAAAGCCGTCGACGGCATGGATGGTGCCGTCGCGTACCTCGAACTCGACGTGCAAATCTTTGATTTCGATTAAAGGCTCGGCCATAGCATCCTCCTTTTACCGTCCACCATAGGGATCCATGGCGTCACGCAGGCCATCCCCGAGCATGTTGAAGGCCAACACGGCTACGATGATGAAGGGAACGGTGATCAGTTGCCAGGGTGCAAAACGAATGACTCGTACACTACTGACTTCCTGAAGCAAGACTCCCCAACTGGTCAACGGAGGACGTAGGCCCAGCCCCAACCAACTCAAAGCCGTCTCCGAGAGGATCATGCCGGGGATCATCAGGGTGGCGATGACAATCACGTGGCTCATCGTACCGGGCAGCAGGTGACGGAACATAATTCGCTTGTCGCTGGCGCCGGCGCTCTGCGCCGCCAACACGTATTCCCGTTCCCGCAAAGAGAGGATCAGACCGCGTACCTGACGGGCTAACCCGCCCCAGCGGATGAAGACCAGGATCAGGGTCAACATAAAGTATACGACAATGGGCGACCAACCGATAGGGATGGCCGCCGCCAGCGCCATGAAGAGCGGTATGTCCGGGAAGGCCCCCACGAATTCGGTCAATCGTTGCACGAGGATATCCGTCATACCGCCATAGTAGCCGGAAATAGCGCCTAGCACCATTCCTAGCACTAGAGTAAGTGCCTGGCCTATCAGGCCGAGGAGCAAGGACAACCGGCCTCCATAAAGGATACGTGAGAAGATATCGCGTCCTAGCCGGTCGGTGCCGAAGATGAAAACTGTCCCATCTGGGTATTTATTCGTATCCACACCGAAGAAATGTACATCCATAGGGATCACGCCGAGCAACTTGTAAGGCTGGCCTCTGACGAAGAGCGATATGGGGTAAATTTGCTCTTCATCCACTACCCACGTCCGTCGGCGCAAGACCAGATCAAGCTCCTGTTCCAGTCCATAAACGGCAGGGCGTAGGCTAAAGTTGCCTTCGGGATTTTTGAAAACGATCGGTTGCGGCCGCGACTCCAGATGATCCGATTGGTAATCGAGCCGGTAAGGAGAGAAGAATTCGGCAAACAAGCCGCAGACTGTGTAGAAGAGAATGATGATGATTGCGCCGACAATCGCCAGCTTGTTCTTTTTGAACTTCCACCATACCAGGCTCCAGTATGCCTGGCTTAATTGTTCCTCTTTGGCCTTTTTGGCGGGTGGCGGTTCACTTGTTTGGGTCGCGCCCGGTTCGAGCGTACTTTCGGTGACTCGTGGTTCTACCATGGTAGGCCCTCCTTATTCCAAACGGATGCGCGGATCTAGCGCAGCCAGAGCGAGATCGCCGATCAAGGCGCCAACCATTGTCATCAGGACGATGAACACCAACACCGTCCCGGCCAGGAACATATCCTGTACCTGCAACGCGCGCACGAATATCGGGCCAACCGTGGGTAGGTTCAGGACCGTCGCGACCAGGGCGTCGCCGGCGACGATGCTGGGTAGCGCTTCCGTGGTCAGGATAACGATGAGCGGGTTGATGGCAACGCGCACCGCGTGTTTCCAGGTTACTTTCCTGTCTTTTAGGCCGCGCGCCCGCGCGGCCTCTACAAACGGCTGGCCGAGCGTTTCCAGCAAGTTGCCGCGCATAATGCGTACCAGGCCGGCGGTGCCGGTCACGCTACTGATGAGCGCCGGTATCCACAGGTGCTTGAGCAAGTCGATAACGCGCCCCAAGGACCAGGGAGCGTTTTGATATTCACGAGAGAATAACCCGCCCACTTCCTGGTTCAATACCATCATCGCAAAGAACAAGACTAACAAGGCCAACAGGAACCCCGGCATACCGAGTCCTAAGAAGCTCAGTGTGGTAATGACTTGGTCGCCGAGGGAATACTGGTGCGTAGCAGAATAGACTCCGATGGGAATCGCCAAACACCATACAATCGTGATACTGGAAAGCGCTAGTAACACCGACATTAACGCCCGTTGCCCGATGATTTCTTTGACCGGGCGTTCGAACTCGAACGATTCGCCAAAGTCACCCTTGACGAAGTTTGTGATCCAGTTCCAATACCGCTCCATAACCGGTTGGTCAAGTTTGTAGCGCGCGCGATACTCCGCGATGCGCTGTTGGGCGCTGCGGTCGCCACGTGCTTGTAATTCCTGGAGCTTCTGTGTTAGAAAGTCGCCGGGGGGGAGTTCGATGATGAGGAAGCTGACGAAGGAGACCAGGATGATCATGATCACCATGTAGAGTATGCGCCTCGCAATATACGATAGCATTGTTACCTCCTCTCCCACAATGAAAAACGTGGCGGGTGAGAGAAAATCCCACCCGCCACAAATGTCCAACTATTTGTCAATCCAGTACTGCTCAGGATTGGAGTTACCGGGGGTGCCAGGCGCCCATGGGCCAAGCACGCCATACTCGTAGACGTTCTTGAAGTAGTTCTTGCAAACCACGGGCTTGGGCTGATCGCCCGTTGCGCCGAGGATGAAGGGACCGTTCTCGATGTAGATGTTTACGGCATCCCACACCAGTTGATGGCGCTTGTCCTCGTCTGGCTCCTGCAAACCCCTGCGGTAGATTTCCTGCAGGCGGGCTGCCGGGCTGCCGGGTTCAGGTTGCCAACCTTCCTCACCGCCGGAGGCATAGTATAGCCCCTGCATCGGGAAGGCGCGCGAACCCTCGCCACCGCCGCGCACCGGGAAGATCCAGTCGGGGTAGGTCCACAGGTCGAGTTCCGAAGCGTGGGTCGTGCGCAGCATATAGAGACCGTAGTCACCACGGATACCGGCATCGGGCTGGCCGATGACGTTGTTGATGATCACCTTGACGCCCACGTCTTCCAGGTTGCGCCGGTAGACCTCGAGGGTCTCAGTATTGACTTTCTCGCTGCCCCAGTCATTCAGATCGATGATGAGGGTGAAGGGTTTGCCGCTTGGCAGATCGCGCCAGCCGTCGCCATCCGCGTCCACGAAGCCGGCCTTGTCGAAGGCTTCCTTCGCCTTTTCGGGGTCGAACTCCACGTAAGAGTTGGCCCATTGATCATAGACCTGCTGGCCCGCTGCGGAGCTGGTGAAGTGCGGGGATTGCGGGCTGATGGTGAATTGTTTGATCTCGCCGATACCTTCCCAGACTACGTTCAGGATGCGCTGCCGGTCCATGGCGAAAGAAAGGCCCTGGCGGAAGTCCTGATCGCGCAGCAACTCACGGATCTCGATATCTTCTTCGGTTTCCGTTGCGGGATCATAATCCTGATCTTTGTGATAGTCCTGGTTGATCATGATTCCCGGCCACGCGCCCGCGCCGTCCATCCAACCGGGCACCAGGCGGTAATCGCCCGATTCCGCGTTCTCCATCAGGAAGGGGATCTCGGTGGGGCTGGAGACGCCACGGAAGGTGCAGTCATAGCGCCCCTGCGCGGTTTGCAGTGTGCGGACCTCGTCGTTCTCGACCAATTCGACGTTGACGTAGTCGATGTAGGGGAGCTGGTTGCCTTCAGGGTCCACTTTCCAGTAGTAGGGGTTGCGCTCGAAGAGGAAGGACTCACCGGCTCTATATTCCTTCAAGCACCATGCCATCAAGCATGGATAGCCGGGGGTCTCGAACCAGCGGTCCATCAGGTCCAACTCGGTATAGCCGTCGTCGCCCGCCTTACCCTCGTAGGCCGGGTGGTATTGCTTGAGGAAGTGCGCCGGCTTCATCAGCGGCTCCCACTCCCAGAAGCCTTGCGCCAGAACGTAGGGCATAATGTATTGCGGCGCATCGAACTTGAGCACCCAGGTCGTGTCGTCGGGGAATTCCATGGTGATGGGAGTACCGTCGGTATTGCGCGCCCACCAGGGTACCTGGTTGGTGCGATAGTCCTCGTTCTTGGCCATATCTTCCCACCAGAACTGCAGGTCGGCGGTGGTGAAGGGTTCGCCATCGGACCACTTGAGACCTTTGCGGAAGTTGAAGGTGATGGTCTGGCCGCCATCGGTCCACTCCGGCATTTCGATCAACAGACCCGGTTCGTAACCGGTGAGATCGGCCTTCCAGCGGACGGGCGGGTCGTAGAACTTCATCTTGATGTTGCCGGCGCCCGGCCACCAGGTGACCGCATTCCAGGTGCCACCGTACTTGCCGATGGACTCGACGACGTCGATGACTTGTACGTCCAGGGGCAGCCGCTCGTCAACCGGGGGCAGGTCCATGCCGTCCAGCATAGGCGCTTGCTTGTATTGGCTTGGCGGGGGTAGCTCTTCGGCTGGCGGTTTCTCGACTTCCGTGACCGGGGGAGCGGGCGGTTCGGGTTCGGGTTCGGGGGCCGGTCTACAAGCCGTGACCATCATCGTGAGGATGATCAACACACTAAACAGTAGAGACAGTTGCTTCTTCATACGAACCTCCTTCTAGGTTATATAGTTATGAAATTGTGGAACTGTAGTTCATTGTTTATTCTAGGTTTTTGCATTACACCTCCTTCCATCGTTGAATCGATCTATACTACTTGGACGCCGTTAGGCGTTACTCGCACTCACAACAACAGTGTCAGAGCTTGTGCTGTGTGTTGCACGGTCTCCTCTACCGGTGCGTCTTCCCATAGGATTTTTTCTAGCATATCCTGTAAAAATAACGAGGCTTGTAAATAATTGCTTAAAAATGGACGTGGACGTGCCAGTTTCAGGAATGGGATGATTTGCTCTAGCCAGGGATGACTGCCATTGCTCAGGTAAGTGTTAATAGGACGGTTTGGTGCGATTTGTAAATGTTCTTCACAGTATGCCTTCAATGCCTCAGATGTAGAGACTTGTTTCAGAATTTCGGCACATAACTCACCTTCTAGTGACTGTTGCAGGATCGCCCAACTGGTGCCGCCGAGCGACATCGCTTGTGGCGATGCTTTTGTCGGGCGCGGTGCGGGCATAAACCCCAGATGCGCGACTGCGTCTTCTTCCTCGGTCCAGTCGGATTCGTCCTGGATACGCGGCCACTCGTAGGTACCTCCCAACGTCATCGGTGCCATACCTTTGGCAAGATGAACGGTCAAATCCCACCAGTTGAAGTCGATCATGTTAGGCGGTAGACAGTTACGTCGCTGTCCCGTGATCTGGCGCAGAAATCGCAGCGCCATGTAGATGGCCGGATCATCCAACTTGAGAGCATCCGTGCCGTTCATCGTCTGTGCCCCGGCGCTCCAGAAGAAGGGAATGAGTAAGTTGAGCAAGGCTTCGTCGGCGGCTGCACCGACCGGAAAAACGACGCTGTACTGATTTTGATAGCGTTTCTTGACTTCGGGTAGTGCAAAATGGTCGATAATTGCCAACCAGGTATCCCAAGTTTCTGGGGGTGTAACTCCCTCAGCTTCAAACCAATCTTTCCGGTACCACAACCCGGAAACATCGGCCTGAACCGGCACGCCGTAGAGTTGTCCATCGACGGTATTGTTCAGGGCTACGGGCGTTTCCAGGCTTTCGGCCAGTTCATGCGCCCATTGCTTATCCAGTTTGTCCAACGGTGCGATGTAACCGGAGTGCGCATAATCGGTGATCCATACGTAATCCATTGGTACGATGTCTGGCGCTTTACCCTGGGCGACTGCGCGCCGCAACTGGCGATGGAAGTCGCCGCGCGAGCACATCGTCACCCGCAATTTGACTTCCCGGTCGGGGTGGCTCAGGTTCCAGGCGTGGACGGCGCTTTCCATTGAACCGAGCCAGAACACGTCGTAGTGCGTCAGAACGTGGATGTCGGTTTGCCTTTCTATACGTTTGGAAATGCTACGTGCGACAAAGGTGCCTTGCCCGGCGCGGCGATATAAATAGCCTTCCCGGGCTAGTTCGGTGAGGGCTTGACGAATTGGGGCGCGGCTGACGTGATATAAGTCGCATAATTCCATCTCGGTCGGCAAACGGTCGCCGGGCCGCAAAGTGTTATCTTCCATTTGCTGCTTGAAATGGAGTTTGAGTTGGTAATAGATAGGTACTGGAGAGTTTCGATCAACCATGATTGCCTGACTATTTATCGTGAAGGGCACTTTGGTATTTCTTTATAACATTATAATACTGGTATTGAACGCTGTCAATAGGTTTTTCCGGGTGCCGGTTGACAATTGGGCACTTTGCGCTACAATTTCGCACAGTTTAGCCAGATTCAGGATGAATGACTGAAAAATGTTTCCAAATGTCATATCGCTAACTGAGATGGGAGTTGCCAAGAAGCCGGACCGCTAGGTCCGGAAATTGCACGTTGGTAAAAACCGGCCCTAGTGATGGATGAACCCACTAGGGCCGGTTTTTTGTTGCCCGGATAATCCGTTTAGGGTCTATCCGCAAATTATCATAGCGACGTTGATGCGCCTGGATGGGCGGCTAAAGCCGCTTTTTTTCGAGGGCGTTTGTGCGCTTGCGGGCACGGCCCGCAAGCGCACAAACACCCTTTAACCCGCGCCTTTAGGCGCAAATTGAGACCATAGGAGGGGGAAATGACATTACAACAGTTTGCGATCATCGAATCAACGTTACGTGAGGGGGAGCAATTTGTAGGGGCGAGTTTCACGACAGCACAGAAACTCGAGATTGCGCGCCTGCTGGATGCGTTCGGCGTGGAGTGTCTGGAACTGACCTCCCCGCTGGCGTCGCCGCAGAGCTACGAGGACGCGAAAGCCATCGCGCGCCTGGGCCTGCGCTGTAGCATCCTGACGCATATCCGCTGCCGCATCGAAGACGCCAGGAAGGCGATTGAAACAGGGGTAGATGGTGTGGATGTCGTCATCGGCGCGTCATCGATGCTACGTGAGTTTAGCCACGGGAAGAGCATCGAGCAAATCATCGATGTGGCGCAGGAAGTGGTCGAGTTCGTGCGCTCGCAGGGGGTGCGCGTGCGTTTCAGCACCGAGGATTCGTTCCGTAGCGATGCGCGCGATCTGTTCCGCATCTACGAAGCCGTCGACCGCACCGGCGTGCATCGCGTGGGCATCGCCGACACGGTCGGTGTGGCGACGCCGCGCCAGGTCTACGAATTGGTGCGCGAGCTGCGCGGGCGCGTGGCCTGCGACATCGAGTTTCACGGGCACAACGACTCCGGCTGCGCCATCGCCAACGCCTACGAGGCGCTCGATGCCGGTGCGACCCACGTCGATACGACGGTACTCGGCATCGGCGAGCGCAACGGCATCACGCCGCTCGGCGGGCTGATCGCGCGGCTCTACGCCACCGATCCGGCGTCCGTCGCCAAGTACGATTTGCCCCTGCTGCGCACCATCGACACCACCGTCGCGCAGATGGTCGGCGTGGATGTCCCGTTCAATAACTACATCACCGGCATCACGGCCTTCACCCACAAAGCCGGCATCCACGCCAAAGCCATCCTCAACAACCCGGAAACTTACGAGATTATCGATCCGCAGGCGTTCGGGATGACGCGCTACGTCAGCATCGCGCACCGGCTCACCGGCTGGAATGCCATCAAGAACCGCGCCGAACAACTGGGCCTGGCGTTGGATGACGCGCACATCAAGACGATCACCGCGCACATCAAAGCGTTGGCCGACGAAAAGCCCATCTCGCTCACCGATGTCGATGCTATGCTGTATCGTTGGGCAAACGGGGAAGGCGAAGTGACGGCTTGACTTCGTCAGAAACCGCAGAAAATGAATGAAGATTTTTGCCACGAATCTTCACGAATAAGATAGGGAAGTATCTTCTCAAAAATCTGGGGGTGGGGGTTGGGGGCGGGTA
>OMKS01000666.1_pt1 | contig 31644 bp, 26 predicted proteins | sample 1674721 | NCBI WGS metagenome assembly OMKS01 (sample SAMN06264996, study PRJEB25208) | sediment metagenome | isolation source: hot spring sediment | place: USA: California | collected 2014-09-02 | reverse complement strand
AAAGCCGAGCCGCGCAAGCGGCCGGATAGCGTTACCCACGGCGTTACGCCTGATCGGGCGGCTCGCGCCGCCGCGCTATTGTTCAGCTCCCCTCTTTTGCAAGGAGGGGTGGCCGCGAAGCGGCCGGGGTGGTTGCGTTACCCCGTGTCAATTGACCTTCGCTATCTATTCTACCCTTTGCCCCCCTCCCCGCTTCGCGGTACTCCCCCTTGTCAGGGGGAGAGTTTATTACGCAATTTCATCTTCGGTCAAGTAGCACGGCGGCTCGTTTTGCCAGTCGTCCAGATCGGCTGCACCGCTGAGCGAACGAAAATTGCCCAGACAGAGATCAAACCACCGGCAGCGGGCACATTTAGGGTCTTTATAGTCGCGTTTATGCCTAAGGATTTTCAAAACAGGGTTGGTCTCATCCTGCCATATCTCGCCGAAAGGTCGTTCAAGGATATTGCCAAGGCTGTAATTGCGCCAAAACTGGTCGGGAAACACTTGCCCATCCCAGTTGACCGAGGCGATGTTCTGGCCGATGCGGTTGCCGGACGAGCGAGCAAGCAAGGCGGCGGCTGATTCGCTGTGCGGGTGGTTTTCCGACTGCATCCGCATCAACAAATACGGTCCGTCGGCGTGGTTGCCGACGGTAAGCACTTCTTCGACTACGCCCTGCCGGATGCGTTCGGCGGTGCATCGCATAATGGCATCCACGGCCTGACGAACCTGCCGGGCCGGGGGGGCGCTGTCGGCCAGGTCTTTGGCCCGACCGGTGCGGATCAAGTGATAAAAACAAATCCGCCGCACGCCGGCGGCTGCGGCAATCTCAAACACCGTATCCACGTAAGCGATATTGTTTCGGGTCATCGTAAATCGCAGCCCCGTGCGAATACCCGCTGTGCGGCAGTGGGCAATGCCGTTCAGCGTAGCCAGAAACGCCCCGTCCACCTGTCGAAAACGGTCGTGCACGTCCTGCGGCCCGTCCAGCGAAATGCCCGCATAAGACAAACCCAGCTCGGCCAGTTGGTTGGCGACTGATTCGGTGATTCGTGTGCCGTTGGTGGAAAGAACCGTCCGCAGTTGTTTTTCGCGTGCATAGGCCATCAACTCAAACAGGTCGTCGCGCAGCAGCGGCTCGCCGCCGGAAAACAGCAGCACCGGACAGCCGAACTCGGCGATTTGGTCGATGAGCATTTTGGCCTGGACGGTCGAAAGCTCGCGCTCGCGACAGGCCGCCTCAGAACTACTGTAACAATGCACACAGTGCAAATTACACCGCGGCGTACAGTTAAACACGACTATCGGTTTGAGGTTGCGGCGCGCCGGATAACGCAAATCGTCCGATACACCCGCCAGTCCGCAATATAATTTCGAGATATTGATCATGGTTCAGAAGTCAAAAATCAGAGGTTAGAGATCAGAAGTTAACGTTTCACCTATTTACCCATTGCATCGACCAGTCCTTCGATGGTGTGCACGCGGGCCTGGACGGCGGGTGCAAGACCCATTTCATTCAAATACGCCGAGGTCGCCGGGCCGATAGAGGCGATTTTAACGCCGCTGCCTTTAACCGTCTCAAGCGGAACCGCATCCAAAAACGCTTTGACCGTGGAGGTACTGGTAAAGGTTATCCAGTCCACCCGACCGGCGGCGATGGCCTGCAACAGTGCCGTGATTTGTGTCGGTTCGGGCTGTTTTGAACGCACCGTATAAACGGCCGTGTCGGTAACCTGCGCCCCCTGCCGGGCTAATCGGTCGGGGAACTCCTTCGGTGCGATCTCGGAACGCAGCAGCAGGATTTTTTTACCGTCCAAAGAATCCTGTTGTATCAATTCCTCGGCCATTGCCGCCGAAGTAAACGCCGAGGGGATAAAATCGGCTGTGATGCCGTACAGCCGAAGACGTTGGGCGGTTTGGGCGCCAATACAGGCAACCTGCGCTGAACTGAACGCCCGGGCGTCGCGTCCGAGGCCGGCCAGCCCTTCAAACGCCGCCGATACACCGTTGGCGCTGGTAAAAATCACCCAGTCATAGGAACCAATCTCAGTCAATATGCGGCGGACATCGGGTCTATGGGCCAGATTAACCACCTCGATCCCGTCAAACGCGATCGGCTCGGCGCCGACGGCTGCGAGCAAACGGGCCAACTTGCGGTTCCCTTCGACATCGCGAGTGACCAGCACGCGTTTGCCGAACAGCGGCTGGTTCATAAACCAGTTGGCCGCCGGATCGCTTTGGGCGACGGGGCCGATGATGACAATCGACGGGGCTGCCACCTGAGCGGCATCGCAGCGGTCGGCGATATCCGCCAGCGCGCCTTCGACGATGCGCTGTTGGGGCAGCGTGGCCTGATGCACCACGGCAACAGGGGTTTGACGGTCTTTGCCCTGTTCAATCAACCGATGTGCAATCTGCCTGAGCGTTCCCATGGCCATATAAAACACCACTGTCCCGCGAAACGCCGCCAGTGAGGCCCAGTCAAGATCGCTGTCGCACTTGCCTTCCGCCTCACGACCAGTCACGAATGCCGCCGCCGAAGCCTTGTCGCGATCCGTCAGAAACAGGCCCGCATATGCCGCCGCGGCCATCCCCGATGTTACGCCGGGAACGATTTCAAACGGAATGCCCGCCGTCGCACAGGCCCGCACTTCCTCGGCGGCCCGTCCGAACAGGCACGGATCGCCGCCCTTGAGCCGAACGACGCAGTGGCCCTGTTTGGCCTTCTCGACGATCAGGGTGTTGATTTGGTACTGTTTGACCGGATGGTCGCCGGTGCGTTTGCGCACATTGACGGCTTCGGCACCGGGACGCATATACTCCAGCAGGGCCGCATTGGCCAGGCCGTCATAAATCACACAATCGGCCCGACGGAGACATTCCAGTCCCTTGACGGTAATCAAGCCGGTATCGCCCGGCCCGGCGCCGACCAGATAGACTTTGCCTGTTGTCATCGTTGATCCTCAAACGGTTTGATAATCGCCGCAACGCCGTCACTTCGCAATTGCTCGACCAGCTCAGCGGCCAGTGCCGCGGCCTTGTCTTGCGAGCCGCGAATGCACCGTCGCAGACAGGACGCTCCGTCCAGCGAGGCCGCCATCGCCGTAATTTCAATCGCATCATCGACCAGTCGCGCATAAACACCTACCGGCGCGTGGCAGCCCGGATGCAGCGCCGTCAGCACCGCCCGCTCAGCCCGGACCGCTATCGCGGTCGGCCCATCATGCAGACAGGCGACAAGACGACGCATTGCCGAATCGTCCGAGCGTATCTGAATCGCCAAAGCCCCCTGTGCGGCAGCAGGAATAAAGACCGTCGGGTCAAAATAAAACGCCGCGCGATCGGCCAATCCGAGCCGCTCCAGTCCCGCCCGCGCCACGATCACTGCGTCAAACTCACCGCGGCGGACCGTCTCCAGGCGGGTCTGGACATTGCCCCGCAAAGGCCGCACCTCCAGATCCGGCCGCAGCGCCTTGATCTGGGCGATTCGGCGCGGGCTGCTCGTGCCGATCCGCATACCGGGGGCCAATTCCTCCAGGCTATGAACCTCACCGGCGGCCGCCGCTGCATCTTCGGGGTGCAGGCGTTCAAAAATCGCCGCAGTCGTCAGTCGCGAATCGGTCAGCGTGGGCATATCCTTATAACTGTGCACCGCCATGTCCGCCCGTCCGTCCAGCAAAGCCGCCTCCACCTGTGTGGTAAAAAAGCCGTACCCTTCCAGTTTCCACAACGGCCGGCGCCGCTGCTGATCGCCGCGGGTTTCCACGACAACCGGTTCGGCCTGTATTTCCGGATGACGTGCAAGAAGCCGCTCGGCGACAAGCCGGCTCTGCGCCAGCGCCAAGGCCGAACCGCGTGTGGCGATACGCACAACCCGGCCGCTCATGAACGTCCCTTTCGCTCGGTCTCCAGCAGCATCTTACGAATCAATTCGGCCGCTTGCAACTGATCCCAAACCCGTTCATCCTGTGCGGACTGTTTGAGGTAGCAAATCGGGCCGTGCAGGACTTTTTTAACCAGCGACACGGCAAATCGCTCCAGCACCTCGCGCTGAGCCGGGTCAAACTGCCCGCCGTACCGCTGTACTTCCGACCGGGCCAGAGCGCGATAGGTTCGCACCAGTTCACTGACCACATCTTTAATGTTCAGGCTGTCCAGCCATTGATGGTAACGCTGCACATGATCGGCAATGAGACGTTCGGCTTCGGGAATTTGCGCACCGCGCCGCTGAAGATTGGTCTGGACCTGCCGGTCGAGGTCCTCGATATTAAACAGCCGCACGCCGTCAATCTGCGCCAATTCCGGATCGACATCCCGCGGCACGGCAATATCCACAATCACCACCGGCTCGGTGCGCTGACTGAACAGATAGGCATAATCGGCGGCGGTCAAGACGGGCTTTTCCGAAGCGGTGGAACAGAGTATCAAATCCGCCCGACCGGCCAGCTCCGGCAGCGCTTCGAGGGTATGAGGGCGTCCTGTCTTAAGGCGGGCACACAGTTCGGCGGCGCTGTCCAGGGTGCGGCTGATCACCTGGAGCTGACCGATGCCGCGTTTGACCAGATGGGTCGCGGCCAGGGCCGCATTTTCACCGGCGCCGACCAGAATCACCGTCGCGCCGGGCAAATGCACTTGCTCGGCGGCCAGTTCCACCGCCGCGGCACTGATAGAGACCGCTCCGGTGTTGATATCGGTCCGCGTGCGAACGCTTTTGGCCGCGCGAAACGTGCAATGCAGCAGCCGATGCAGGAAAAAACGACTTGTGCCTTCCTCAATCGAGGCCGAGTAGGCATCTTTGACCTGCCGAAGAATCTGATTTTCGCCGAGCATCTGAGAATCCAGCCCCGCCGCAACCCGAAACAGGTGCTCAACCGCCGCGATACCTTCATAGATGTAATGATGATGGCGCCAGACGTCGAGGCCTTTGGGGTTCAGTTCCGCGATCAACCGCCGGACAAACGCCTCGGTATCGACCGCAGCCTCGGTGTACAGATACAGTTCCGTCCGGTTACAGGTGCACAGGGCCAGACCTTCGTGAATCTGCGGCTCCCGGTGAATCGCGCGCAGAATGTGCCGCTGCTGAGAGGCCGTAAAAACCATCGGCTCACGCTCACTCAGCGTTGTTTCGTGAAAACTGATTCCATAGCAGATCAATCGCATTCGGCACATCATAGCGGCAACGCCGCCAAATGCAAGCGCTACGCCTTGGACCAAATGCGCGTATTAAGGTTCAAATCCTCCACAATGTCCGTTGCCAGACGCAGGTCGGAGACATATTCGAGAAGGGTCTCGAAATCGGTCTCACCCAGCAGCTTCGGCTCAAACAGATTGTCCCGCATCGAAAAGGCCACATACACCCGCGAACCGAAAAACGACAGAGAAATGTCCGTATTTAACTTCCGCTTCAGGGCGACAATCCGCTCCATCATACTCGTCGAGAGGATATAGCGGGCTTCAATCTGATCATCGCTATAGACCACAAATTCACGCTCAAATTCAACATCCTCAAGCTTAACCAGTTGGCCGCGGGCGATGTTCCAGCCCTGAAGCGTTTGGCCGAGCCGTCCCAGCAGTTTTTCCGCACGATCGGGCAGGACTACGGTGCGACCAGAAAAATCTTTGTGGAAATCGCCGATGAAAAACAAGCCCTTGAAAATGGTATGCCAATGGGTTCGGCGATTTTTGCCGCTGCCGGAGCTGGTTTTATACTGAGCGTGGACCTCGGAAAATGCCACGTCTGTCTGTCCGATGCGCCCCTGAACAAGGTCCTCGCAGCGATAACGGTCGATACGCTGCTTAAACAGTTCGGACTGTTGAAACTGCCGGCTCGAAATGCCCTGATCAGGATAATACCGCAGATTCGGCTCCATAAATTCAATGACACCCCGCACGATGGTGTTCTTGAAATCACGTCGATAGCCGGACGTGAACAGAACATACGCCGCCGCCACGATCCCCACCCCGCCAATCAGAATCAACGCAAAAAACACCGGTTCACCAGTCGGGATGGTCATCGCCGCGATCACAATCGCCGCCACAACCACAACGCCTGCGGTAATAAAACAGCCGTTGAGCGCACGACGGCGACGCTGTTCGAGCGCGTCGATCTGCGTCTTTAACGTGGTTTCATAAAAGGTTTGCAGGTCATTGGGCGACTTCATGGGATGGCCTTTCCGATGCGATTTTACGATGGATTCAACAGCGCACCGGCATCGGGCGTCTGTCGGAATTCCGGCTCAAATTGCAGCAGCGGCTTGCGGGCAAAGCCAAACATAGAGGCAATCATATTGGTCGGGAACATGTCCACGCTGTTATTATAATCGGTTACGGCGGCGTTATACGCCCGTCGTGCGGCGGAAATCTGCTCTTCCAGTTCGTTGAGCGTCCGCTGGAGGTGCAGAAAATTGTCCGAGGCTTTGAGCTGCGGATAATTTTCCACCGTCATCCGAAACAACCCGACCAATTGCGAGACGGTATTGTCCAGCATCACTTTCTCATCATCGCCGGCGTTGCCCTGCATCACCCGGCGGCGGGCCTCGGTAACGGCTTCGAACAGCCCGCGCTCGTGGGCGGCGTAGCCCTTGACCGTTTCGACCAGATTCGGCGCCAGATCCCACCGCTTTTTGAGCATCACATCCATCGTGCCGAAGATGTTATGGATCTGATTGCGTTTGCCAACCAAGCTGTTATACATCAGCACCGGAATAAGCAGCAAAAAGACAACGACAATAACCACGATGACCCAGGGCATACGGAACCTCCGTAAAAAACGCTCGTTCTTCGGCCACCATACGGCCGTCGCTCTTTGGCGTCAAGCCAAAAGACGTTTGGGGCAGCCTTGTGTTACACAAAATCCCCCGCCGAATCTCAAAAACAAGCCGCATCAGGCAGGCTCAAGGCCTCGGACCGTAACTGAAAAACGGCTATCGCTTCAGGCCGTACAGTCCCTTTTGACGAATATAGTCCCGAACCGGCGCCGGTACAAGCGATTCGACCGACTTTCCGGCCGCCAATCGGGTGCGAATCTCGGTACTGCTGATATCCACCCGCGGGGTCGGGAGAATATCGTTTTCCAGTCGGGCCACGCGCGTTGCTCCGAGAACGGGAATCAGACGGCTCAAATCCGGCCGAGGCATCCGACCGCGATGCATAATGCAGAGACGGCACTGCTCCAGCACCTGCTCGATACGATACCAATGCTCCAGAGTCCGCACCGCATCGGCGCCGACCAGCCAGAACAACGCAGCCGACCGGCCGAATTGCTCGCGAAAATACAGAACCGTATCCAAAGTATAACTGGGTTCGGCGCGGCGCAATTCGCAATCGTCGGCCTCAAAACCCTCGTGATGTTCTATCGCCAGACGAATCATCGCCAAACGATCGTCTCCCGAGGCAAACGGCCCGTCGCTTTTGTGGGGACTGCGACGTGCGGGAACAAAGAACAGACGGTGTGCCTCAAGTCGGGCAAACGCATCGGCCGCAACTGTCAGATGACCGTTGTGAATCGGATCAAATGTACCGCCGAACAGAATGATTTTTTGCCTCGAAGCATTCATTGTTTCACACAACATCTGTTGAATTGTTACTGAAAATAAACCCTGACAAGAAAAAAATTTCAAAAAAGTGAAAAAAATCAGTGCACCGATTTCACTTTTTTTAAGTCCTCAACAGCTCAACTGAATACGAAAAAATACGGTTGATCATAGAATAACCGCACGACCTGCAAAAAGTAAAGATTTAAATATTTTTAATGCTTACGGCTTATAGAAGGCGTTTACAAATTTTCGACATCGTCGCCTATCCGCCGCACAGCAATGCGATATCCGTCGATTGAACAGGCACAACCGCTTGGCAGACGTTGCGGTAAACCGCTGTAAGTCCCTTGTAATCAAAAAATTTATGAAGGTTTGTTCTGGATTTTGACGATACTTGTGTATAATAAAACGTAATAGGAATGAACTGATAAGAGATGGTACTTTAGACAATGGATTGAAAGGAGGTGACAACGTTATGGCAAAGAAGAAAGCCGCAGCAAAGAAAGCGACAAAGAAAGCGACAAAGAAAACAACAAAGAAGAAAGCCGCTAAGAAAAAAACCACAAAGAAAAAAGTAGCAAAGAAGGCAACAAAAAAGGCTGCAAAGAAAGCAACAAAGAAGAAAAAATAAGGCCTGAACAATTGCCGAAAAAGGAAGGTTTCTGCGCCACGGCTAACCTTCCTTTTTTTTGCGCCCGCACGAGGCACACCGCCGGCCTGTCAAGAAAGCAAGACGTTGTGGTTCGCCCCCGCTCAAAAAAACAACACAAGTCTTTATTTTACAGGATTTTACAGATATAATGAAAGGCTGTCTTAGGGTGTCGAGCGGCCGGTTCTGCCCTCGCAGACGGACTGAACCAAGGGGATGCGCAGTGTAAACACACTGCCGCGACCGAGCCGACTGTGAAGCGACAGGTCGCCGCCGAGCAGTTCAGCCAGTTTCCGCGTGATGGTCAGTCCCAGTCCGGTCCCGCCGAATCGGCGTGTCGTCGCACCGTCCGCCTGAATGAACGCATCGAAAATCAGGTTCTGGCGGTCTTTCGGAATACCGATGCCGGTATCTTCCACATCGAAACGTATCCATGTGCAGCGGCTGTCCTCTTCGACGGACACATTGATATAGACATGTCCGGCTTCGGTAAACTTGACGGCGTTGCCGGCCAGGTTGACAAGACACTGTTGGAGACGGATCGGATCGATCATCACACTCGACGGCATATCCCGGCTCAAAAACACTCCAAATTTCAATCCTTTTCGCTCGGCTGACGGCTTGATCATCCCCTCAATCCGTCGAAGCAGATCCGTCAGGTCGCACTCGATATGCTCAATATCCAGATGGCCGGCCTCAATTTTTGAAAAATCCAATATATCATTGAGCAGCGCCAATAAAGTTCGGCCGCTGTCCCGAATGGTCTGGACGTATTCCAGTTGATCGGGCGAAAGGTCTTCTTCGACCAGCAAATCCGCAAAACCGATAATCGAGTTCATCGGCGTTCTGATTTCATGGCTCATATTGGCCAAAAACTCGCTTTTGGCCTGATTGGCGAATTGAGCCTGCTCGGCCATCCTATCGGCGCGTTCCTTTTCAGCGGCTAGTTCCGCTGTGCGCCGCCTCACCAATTGTTCGGTTCTTTTACGGCGACGTGCAAGATCGAACAGATACAGCGCCACCAGAACCGTCAACACCAGCGTAAAGGCCGACAGCCCCCCCGTCATCCAGCCGGAATAGGCGCCGCGATAGTTTTTTAACGCCTCGACCTGCAACTGCCAATCGGCATGGCCAAGTGTAACATGGCGGCTGAGCGTCATTGCCGACTCGGAGGATATTTCCGAAGTCGGGCCGGTGGAACTGAAACAGATTCCATCCTCTCCGGTCAACTGAACCGCCACGGAATGATGATCGCCTTCAATCGCATGGCGCATCCCCTGCGGAACATCATAGACGCCCGCAACAAACCCCAGAAGATGGTCGATGCGATCCTGCAGGGTCTGTTGCGGCGCATCGACAGCATCATAAACCGGCGCCAGCAAAACCAAACGCACCTGCATGCCTTGCGAAACGAACACGTCTTTGTCCGTCACGGAAACGATCGTGTTCGCTCGAAGGGCCGTTTCAAACGCATCACTGAAGGATTTATGTACCGACAAATCATAGCCGAACGGCGGCGCATTTTCGAGGTGCGGCTTTTGATAAACCAATGGGAGATAACACGATTGCCCCATCGAGCCGATATAATCGCCAGGGCCGACAGAACGCCGAATACGAAACTGTCCAGGTCCGTCGCAATGGACGCGCATTTCGAAAGACTGTTTTTCGTCAAGGGGAACTTTGGGAATCCAGCAGAGCGTTTGAAGGCCTTCGCGGGACGCCGATAACGGCGCGGCGAACCCCTGAAACTCCTGAGGTGTAACCTCCTCGCTGCACTCAAAAAAGAATTTCAGCTTCTGAACGCCTGTTTCGTAGCGTTCCAATAGTTTGGCGGCGTTGACCAGACAGACCGCGGCATCCTGTTCAAAGCGATGCACGGCCTCTTTTCTGATGAGACGATCCGCCAGTACATACACCGCCCCGCCAGCCGTCAAGCCAATCAGCAGAATGACTGCCGGCAGGCCGCATTGTGTTACTGTTTTTTTACTGCCCATTGTCGAGTTTCAATACCCCTAAATCAACATCAAACATTAACTTTAGATTCACAATGTCCACAATAAGGCCTCGTTTCACGTTTTCATTTCGACAGAATGACTCACCCATTTAACTGAAAAAATATATTTCGTATATACTTAATATTTTTGATATTATTATGTTTCTTTGTTACGGAACCGCAAAATGATTCAAACCTTTTGTCTGTTCAAAAAAAAATTGCATACCTCCTGGCGCGCGGTATAATAAGCGGTATAATAATAAGAAAGATCGCGTCAAACATTTCGCATTGGAAGTGCGTGTTGATAACAGAATCTTATAAAAAAAACATCATTAACCGGCAACATAAACAGGACAAATTATGGCTGCAAACTATTACAAAATGCAAGAGGTCATGGACAAACTCAAGAAAAGTGAAAAAGAGGTCCAGGACTTGGTCAAAGAAGGCAAACTCCGCCAATATATGGATGCCGGAAAGCCGGTTTTCAAGGTCGAGGATGTGGACGCCCTGACAGAAGACCTCTTCGGGCTTGATTTAACCACCGGCGGGAGCGAACTGGATATTTCGGTTGAGGAAAGCGGTGAAATCACGCTTGAGCCGGATGAAGACGACAAAGAAAAAAAGGATAAAGACAAAGAAAGCGAAGGAGGTTTCGGATTAAGCCAAATGGGTGATCTGACCAGCGCCGACACAAATGTTGGAACTGTCGGCATCAATTTGCTCAGCGGCACGGAAGACGCCTACAAACTCACCGAAGACACTAAAACCGAGACCCAGGCCGGCGATGGCGATATCGACGAAATCGAAAGCCTCGACGCCGATTCGAACCTTGAAAGTTTCGGCAGCGGTTCGGGGTTGCTGGACTTGTCGCTGCAGGCCGATGACACCTCGCTGGGGGCGGTGTTGGATGATATTCTGCCGACCGGCGCCGAAGGCGGCGACGTCGGGGCCGAGCCTGTGGCCGATGAAGCCGGGCTGGTCGGCGAGGCCGAAGACCTGGAAGGCAAGGCTCAAAGCGGCCAAGCGGCGGCTCAAATCGGCGGCGAACCTGCCGCTCCGGCAACCGCGATGGCGCCGGGCGGCCCGGCAATGGTTGCCGTTGCACCGGAAGACCCGGCCTCTGGCATTTACGGAGCGATGATGTTCCTGCCGGTATTGGCCCTGATGCTGGCGGGAATTATTCTGACCGCCGCGATTCAGGATGTCTCGCCATCGCTGTTGAAAACACTGGTCGAAACCACCGTGGCCGATATCAATCTGATTTGGGTTGTGGCCGGTGTGCTGGGACTGGTGGTGTTGGTGATGTGGGCCATAACCGCGACCAAAGGTGAAAAAAAGCCCAAAGCGGCCAAGCCTGCCCGTGAAAAAAAGGCGAAAAAGAAGAAAAACAAGGCTAAATGACTGTTTTTTAAGAGTTTTTGGAACTGTTTAGCCGATAGATACAAAGATGTTACTTCTTGAAATTCAGAAAAAACAGGATGTTTTTTGAAAGGATTTGGCAATGACCAGGAGCAGGTTTTTCGGATGGATACTGACACTGATCGTGATCGTGATGACGGCCGGCGGTTGCGGCATCAGCCAGCAGCAGTATGAAGACTTGCAGGCTCAGAACCGCATTCAGCAGGATCACATTGGTGAATTGGAGGCGGCCTTGTCGCAATGCAACCAGTCGATCCAGCAAAAACAGCAGCAGATCGATGCCTTGAGAGGCCAATCCAGCGCCGATGTGGCGGCGCGAGAAGCGCTGGTCGCGGCCCTTGAGGCGGACCTGGAAGAAAAGAAGGCCCTGATTGCCAAACTGCAAGCTCAATTGCTGGAAGGCGGCGCCCCGCTGCCGCTGGAGCTGAATGTCCAACTCCAGGAATTTGCCCGAACCAGTGAGATGATCGATTTTGACGAGGCCACCGGATCGCTGAAATTCAAGAGCGATCTGCTGTTTAATCTGGGCAGCGATGAAGTCCAGGCCGCCGCCGCCGAATCGCTGAAGGCCCTGGCCAACATTATGAACACCTCCGAGGCCAAGCAGTTTGATTTGGTCATTGCCGGTCATACCGATGATGTGCCGATTCGTCGAGCCGCCACGCGGCAGGCTCATCCGACCAACTGGCATCTGTCGGCGCATCGGGCGATTTCGGTATTGAATCATCTCGGCCAAAACGGCATTGAACAGGAACGTATGGCGGTTAAAGGACACGGCGAGTATCGTCCGGTTGAGCCGAATCGACCCAACAAAGGGGGCAACCCGGCCAATCGCCGCGTCGAAATCTTTATCGTGCCGAGCATTCGCTGAACCTGTCCCGGGCCGAGGAAAAGACACTCATGGCTGAACGTACATTGATCATTATCAAGCCGGACGCGGTACAGCGGCGGTTGATGGGTCGGATTTTGAGCCGATTTGAAGACAAAGGGCTTAAGATCGTCGCCGCCAAGCTGATGCATATTTCCGAGGCGTTGGCGCGTCAACACTATGCCGTTCATGAGGGCAAGCCTTTTTTTGAGGGTGTTGTGCGGTATTTGTCCTCCTCTCCGGTTCTGGTGATGGTACTGGAGGCGGACGGCGTCATCGGGATGGCTCGCAAGCTGATGGGCAAGACTTTCGGCAACGAGGCCGAGCCGGGTACCATTCGCGGCGATTTCGGAGCAAGCCGAGGGTATAATCTTGTGCACGGTTCGGATAGTCCGGAATCCGCCGCATATGAGATCGGCCTGTATTTTCAGCCGGCAGAGATTTGTGCGTATGAGTTGGCCGGGGCCGACTGGCTTTACGGCCAAAACGATTGAAACGACCGTCTTGACGGGCCACAAGCCTACGCCGCATCCATACGATCCAATCCTCTTGAAACCCAAAGCCCCTTTTTGAGGGGCTTTTTTTGTGCTTCATTGTAAATATTTTATGTGTGGGTCTGATAACAAGCCGATTTATTGAACGGACACTTGGGAAATCTGTCAATATTAACAAAATCTTAGTTTTTTATTAACTTTATCTTTGTTTATGTGCTATAATCTCGTCATATAGGGGACTCGGTGGTGAAGATGAATGCCTATGATGACAATTTGTTATTTGCCGACTCGGACCAAATGGCTGACGAGAACATAGGCGAACGTAATCACAGCCAGGCCGGAAATGGCGCAAGGTCCAAGTCGAAAAATGCTTCGGTGCGTAATTCAGACAGGAATCGTGACGAACTAAGTCGGATTCAAGAGGAACTGTATGAAATCGCCACGGCTGCGGCGCTCCTTCAGATCGCAGAAAACAGCCTCACACTGGCTATTGCCAATCTGGCTCAGATGAAACGCCTGGCGAACGATGCCTTGAATGGAATTTCAGACGGCGAACAAACGAACCGCCTGATTTCAGCGTTTAACGAGCTTGTCGAACAAAACCAGCGAATCGCCGAGGCTACTACCTTCCGTGAGCACGCCCTGCACCGCGACGAGCAAACCTTTGTGCTGTATGCTGACGGCGTGGATACTGTGATCTGGAAGACACAAAGGCTGCCTGAAATAGACACCGAACTTGCGGCCCGGCCCGATGCTGTCCTCCAGAGTATCGAGAATGCCGTCAATGCGGTTTTGGCCTACCGCAATGGGGTTCGCTGTCTTCTGGCAACATTGCTGGAGCTTTCGGATATACAGTGCCGAAAATCCGAGGGCGTCTTCAACACAGAAACCGTGATTCCCACTCCCCCTGCCGCCAAGATCATCGCATACCGGACCGCCACCGAGCTTCTCACGTCTGAAAACGCCGCACTGGCCGCTCACAGCAACGGGGTATCTGTTATCGCCGGGACGCTGTTTGGCTAAAAGGCATCCGCCGGCGGCTGCACGCCGGCGCGGGTGCGCTGATGTGCTCTAAAAAAACTTGTTTTTAATCTTATTTTGTCTGTTTTTTTGTTCGAAGTGCGCATATTTCTGTTTGTTTTGCGCTGCTTATTTCACAAAAAATTGCATTTTTTGTTGCATTTTTCCTGTCATTTGTTACCGTAAGCATCAGTCAAGGGCTTCTTGACGTCAAGATGGAAACAAAACGATGTAAACCTGAATAACTGGAAAGGGTTCGCCTATGGCAGACGCAACAAAAGGCATGCAATCGTTAATGTCCGAAACTCGTAAGTTTCCTCCGCCTTCCAACATCCGGGATAACGCCTGGATCAAGTCAATGGACGAATATCAGTCGATGTGGGAGCGTTCAATCCAAGATCCCGACGGATTCTGGCTTGAACAGGCCAAGATGTTAAGCTGGTTTAAGGAACCCGGCAAGAGCCTCGAATACACCTGGAACACCCAATCCCGCACCATCCAACACACCTGGTTTGCCGACGGCCAGATCAATGTGTCCTATAACTGTCTTGATCGACATCTGGGCACGCCGATTGAGAATAAAACCGCTATTCTCTGGCAGGGTGAAGAAGAAGAGGCGGTCAAACGATTCACCTATAAACAGCTCCACACCGAGGTGTGCAAGTTTGCCAATGTGCTGAAGGCCAAAGGGATCCAAAAAGGCGACCGGGTCGCGATCTATATGCCAATGGTCCCTGAACTGGCGATTGTGATGCTGGCATGCACCCGAATCGGAGCGATTCACTCGGTGATTTTCGGCGGCTTCAGCGCCGACGCCATTAAAGGGCGAGTCAACGATTCGGACTGCAAAATGCTGATTACCTCCAACGTGTCGCTGCGTGCGGGCAAACACATCCCTCTTAAGAAGATCGCCGACGAGGCCCTTGAAGGGTGTCCCACGATTAAAAACGTCATTGTGGTCAAGGTCAACGAAGAACCCTGCGAAATGAAGTCCGGCCGCGACCTGTGGTATCACGACGAAATGAGCGGCGTCAGCGCCGACTGTCCTGCGGAAAAGATGAATGCCGAGGATCCGCTGTTTATTCTCTACACTTCCGGCTCGACCGGCAAACCCAAGGGAGTCGTTCACACGACCGGCGGTTACCTGCTGCATACAGCCTTGACGCATAAGCTGGTGTTTAACATTCACGATGACGATATCTATTGGTGCACCGCGGACATCGGCTGGGTGACCGGCCACAGTTATATCGTTTATGGTCCGCTGGCCAACGGAGCGACGAGCCTGATGTTTGAAGGCGTGCCGACGTATCCGGACGCCGGTCGATTTTGGCAGATTTGCGACAAGTTCGGCGTTACGGTCTTTTATACCGCTCCGACCGCTATCCGCGCCCTGATGCGTCTGGGCGAAGAATGGGTTATGAAGTACAAACTCGATTCGCTGCGGATTCTGGGCACGGTCGGCGAGCCGATCAACCCCGAAGCGTGGATGTGGTATTACGAGAAGGTCGGACGGGGCCGCTGTCCGATTATGGACACCTGGTGGCAGACCGAGACGGGCGGGTTTATGATTACGCCGCTTCCGGGTGCGATGACGCTCAAGCCCGGCAGCGCATCGCGGCCGTTCTTCGGCGTCGATCCGGTGGTGCTGCGCGACGACGGGACGGCGTGCGACCGCAATGAAGGCGGCAAATTGTGCATCCGCAAGCCGTGGCCGGGAATGATGCGCACCATGTGGGGCGATCATGAACGGTTTGTTGATACGTACTTTGCGATGTTTGACAATATGTACTTTACGGGCGACGGCTGCCGCGTGGATGAAGACGGCGATTACTGGCTGATGGGACGCATTGATGACGTGGTGAATGTCTCCGGCCATCGCATCGGCACCGCCGAGGTGGAAAGCGCATTGGTGAGCCATCCGAAAGTCGCCGAAGCGGCGGTGACGCCGATCCCGCACGAAGTCAAAGGGCAGGGACTGTATGCTTATGTGACGCTCAAAGACGGCGTTCCTGAAAACGACGAACTGAAAAAAGAGCTGATTATGCATGTTCGCAAGGAGATTGGCCCGATCGCCGCACCGGAAGCGATTCAGTTTGCTCCGGCGCTGCCAAAGACACGTTCGGGTAAGATTATGCGGCGTATTCTTCGCAAGATCGCCGAAAAGGACACCGGCAATCTGGGCGACATCACGACGCTGGCCGACCCAAGCGTGGTCGAGAAATTGATCGCCGGACGCGGGCAATAATTCCGAACAGAGATTCTTGTTCTCCCAGCCGGATGTGTCCGCCTATACACATCCGGCTTTTTATTTCGTTTTTTTGCGTGATAAACGCTTTCTGTTCCGCATAATCGCGTCGCTTTTGGGGAAACCTCGGATGATACGTTCGATTGAGAGAAAGGATTGAACATGGCAGAAGAAAAAGTGATGAATCGATGGTGGGTGGTGGTCGGGGGCATACTTATCCAATTATGTCTTGGAGCAATCTATGCGTGGTCTGCTTTTACAAAAGAACTGACAGACGCAGGGTTGACAAAAACCCAAACACAAATCATCTTTTCGGTGGGATTGCTGTCATTTGCCGTGGTCATGGCCCTGGTTGCGGGCAAATGGCAGAAAAAGGCAGGCCCCCGAAAAGTAGCAATTGTCGGCGGTATCGTTCTCGGCCTGGGATATCTTTTGGCAGGCTTTTCGGGAACCAATGAAAACCCGAGTTTCCCGGGCATTCTCCTGGGCATCGGTCTATTGGGCGGCGCAGGCATCGGGCTGGGCTATGTTTGTCCAATTGCCGCGCTGGTCAAATGGTTTCCGGACAAGAAGGGATTAATCACCGGTCTCGCAGTAGCCGGTTTTGGTTTCGGAGCGCTGATCTGGATCAAGCTGACCGGCGGATTTGAATTCGGCCCTGTGGATTTAACCCCCGGCTGGGAAGGCTTATACGGAATGGGCTGGGGATTCAGCGAAGTGTTCAAGCTATACGGCATCCTGTTCGCACTACTGGTCATTTTGGGGGCACAGGTTATGGTCAATCCTCCGGCCGGATGGCAGCCTGCCGGGTGGCAGCCGCCAACCGGAGCCAGTGCGGCGAGCACCGGCGGCGTGGACTTGACCGAAGGCCAGATGGTACGTACCCCACAGTTCTGGATTCTGTTTGTGACATTCGCCGCAGGCGGCATGGCAGGCTTAATGGTCATCGGAATTATTAAACTTTTCGGCATTGACGCCCTGACGGCAGGCGGCATTGAAATAACCAGTGCCAATGTCATTACCGGTACGGCTATGGGGCTTTTTTATGCCTTGCTGAATGGGGTAGGACGTATTGTCTGGGGAGTGATCTCAGATAAGACCGGACGAAAAAAAGCCATTGTTCTGATGAGCGCCTCACAGGGAATTATGATGATTCTTTTCTATTTCATCGGCGGCAGTGAAATAGGGTTGTATATCGGCGCGGCGATCATCGGATTTAACTTCGGAGGCAACTTTGCTTTGTTTGCGGCCGCCACCGCCGACTATTTCGGCAATAAAAATGTAGGCACCAACTACCCCTGGGTCTTTATGGCATACGGCGTCGGGGGAGTGGTCGGCCCCGTACTCGGCGGCATCATGGGAGATGCAGGAGCTTGGATGTGGGCGTTTATTCCCGCCGGTATTGCGTGTCTGGCAGCGGCAGGATTGTCAGGAATGTTAAAACCCGTTACAGTAACCGGAACGGCCTTGGCTCAGGAAGCAAAAGGGGAAACCAAGGCGTAAGCTTTCATCAAAATGGAAAAATATTTTCAGAAAGCCCGGGGCAAACCGTTCCGGGCTTTTTCATTAAATTTACAGTCGATTTTTCTCCACGAAACCTACAGGCCGTGCAGAGGAAAGACGTGCCGTTTGAGATGTTCGATGACGCTTTCGACGACAGGGCCAACGGCGTCGCGCTGAGCTTGTGAAGGGATCAGGATGCGGTCGCGCAGCCCCGCTCCGCCGTGCCAGTCCATGCTCTCGAGCATCACGCCGCCCATGCCGGCGGTAAAGTCGTCGCCGACCTGATCGCCGCACAAAGCCGACCAAACCAGCGCCCAGGCCCGTACCGTGTTTTCGACATTGTAACCGCCGCCGCCGACGGCCAGGATGGGTTTGCCGAAGGCCAGCAGCAGGTTGATCACGTCGGCCATCACATTATTGGTCATTGACAGACCGGCCAGCGGGTCGCCGGCCAGCGTATCGGCGCCGGCTTCCAGGACAATCACATCCGCGTTGAACTTATGCAGCAGCGGCAGCGCCACCGCCCGAAACGCCTTCATATAAATTTCATCATACGTGCCCGGCGGCAAAGGCAGGTTGACGCTGTAGCCTTTCCCTTGGCCTGTGCCGATTTCATCGACAAATCCCGTCCCCGGAAACAGCGTCCGGCCGTCCTGATGGGTGGAGATGGTCATCACATCAGCGCGGTCGTAAAAGGCTGCCTGCACGCCGTCGCAGTGGTGCACGTCAATATCGACAAACACCACCCGCTTGCCGGCGCGGGCAAGCGTCTCGCAGCCCAGCGCCACATCGTTGATATAGCAAAACCCGCCGGTATGATCGGCAAAGGCATGGTGGTAGCCGCCTGACGGATTAAACGCGATACGGGCTTTTTTTTGCAGAATCCATTCGGCGCCGGTCACGGTGGCGCCGGCGGCCCATGAGGCATAATCGTACACCCCCCGAAACGCCGGACAATCGCCCGTGCCCAACCCCCTATACAGCATCTGAACGTCGTATTGGCCTTCATTGATGCGCAGCAGCGCGTCCAGATAGTCCGGCGTATGAAACATCAGCAGGGTTTGGCGGTCAGCCTGTCGCGGCGGTACCTCAATACGATCGGGACCTGTCAGCAGTCCCATCGAGACAAGCATCTCACGCACCTGTCCGGCCCGACAGGTCTTAAACGGACTTGTTTCCGGATACGGGAACTCATCCAACGGTCGGCCGTGAATAAAAATTTTTGCAGCAGCAGACGACATCGGGGATCCTTTCCAATAAAGGCATAATTATACACTATCGTCAGTGGTTTGCCACAAAAATCAGATCGTACCAATCTTCCGACAAGTTCGGTTCAGCCAGCCACGCCGGATCGTTGGGGTCATGTGCCAGCCACGCACGGGAAAAAAAGTTGAACTCATACAGATTGATAACCCCGTTAGCGCTCAAGCTCTATTATCTCAACGCTTTTCGACGAAGTAATATGCCGCCTATGCCAAACAGCATCAGTGACTGTACCCCTTTCTTAGGGCCACTGTAATGGTTAGGATTCCCGATTTTTATTGTGCTGATTTTCATGCTTGCGTCAAGGGTTAAAACGGCCTATGATTATTTTGTCGGTCGGAGGATATGGCTCTGCGGGGACGCAACCGCCAGCGCCGATCGGCCATCGGAGCAGAAGCCGGGTAGCCCTCTGTGGCTTGTCAATCACCTCTGAATCGTCCTTTTCTGCGGGCACATACAAAAACCCGCTGCGACTGATACCGGCCAACACACTAATTTCACGGCACTTTTATCTTGAAAAGATGGCAATTTGGCGGGTTTACTTTCGCGGGATAGGGTGTATAATTTGAGGACAACAACGTTGGGTTATGTGTGGTTTTGGACTGGATGGAAGCAATGGCTAATTATGATATATTGCGTCTTTTATACGACTATTTTCCAATGGCGGTCAACACCGGCCAGAGTCTGGTCTTCATCAGCGAGGACTGGAAAGTGGAGTTATGGGAACATCGCAACGCCTCATTCGGCCTTGCCAGGCCCTCCGGCCCGTCGATCCGCGTAAAAATCTTCAAAAAGACGCTCAACGGTGATTTTGTGTTGGGGCATCATCAGGACTTTCAACTGGATTCGCTCAACGAACTGGCCCAGCAGATCGAACGGTATATTCAGTTTGCCGTCGGGCAAAATATTCGTGAAAATGTATAAGGCAGCCGACAAGACGGCCGATAAAACAGAGACAGCCGCCCCGTCCGGCGCCCGATTTACCGTCAAGGTGGTACCCGGCAGCAGCCGAACGCAATGCTGCGGGATGCACGACGGGATGATGAGGATTCGTCTGGCCGCTGTGCCGGAAAAGGGCAAGGCCAACAAAGCCCTCATCGCGTATCTGGCCGGGCTGTTGTCCGTCAAAAAGAACGCGGTCAAAATCATTTCAGGACAGACCGCACCGATCAAACATATTGTCGTTGAGGGACTGGATGACGCAACCGTTACAGCGTGCTTTAATCGCGCCCAAACGAACTGAGCGGCCGGCTCAGGCGATCGGCCTGATGGTCGCGTCGGCGGTATTGTTGCTGCTGACAGCCGCCTGGGCCGACGGGGCGCTGGCCAACCAGAACAAACGCGGCCTTCGTGTGCTGAGCATTGAAGGCGTGCTGCGGCTGCAGGAAGACGATATCGATCTGGGCACGGCAACCCTGATTTTGTCGCGGGACTGGGGCACGCGGCAAACTCTGCACGCCTACCGACGCAAAATCGACGATATGGCCGAGACCCTCCAAAACCAATTCAAAGAAAAAAATATCCCGACCGATCATCGCGCCCTGCCGATCATCAACGCCTATCTGTTCGAGGAGCTGGGATTTCAAACGGTCCAGACCGCCGACGATCCGGAAGATTTGTTCCTGCATATCGTGCTGGATCGCCGACGGGGCTATTGCCTGAGCCTGTCGATTCTGTATCTGGCCATTGCCGAGCGGCTGGGACTGCCGATGTACGGCGTCGTGGCGCCGGGCCATTTTTTCGTACGCTATGATGACGGACGGCGCCGATACAATATCGAAACCACCTCGCAGGGGGCATTCGTCGAGGATTCATATTATCTGGACAAGTTCAAACCGCCCAACCGCCCCAACTCACTGTATATGAAAAACCTGACCCGACGGCAGACGCTGGGGTGTTTTTATAACAATCTGGGCAACAGCTACAGCCAGGTCGGTCTTCAGGATGCGGCGTTTGCGGCGCTTCAGCGGGCGGTCCAGTTGGCCCCCCATTTGGGCGAAGCGCACACCAATCTGGGCAACATCTATCTGCACCGGCAGCAGCATCGACAGGCCATCGCTTCGTATGAACAGGCCCTGGCCCTGCTCGGACAGGACGTGATTACGTTCAATAATATGGGAACCGCCTGGCTTCAGCTCAAAGACTATCGCAAGGCCGAATCCAGCCTCAAGACCGCCCTGAACCTGGATCCGGATTATACGGAAGCGTATCGCAACCTGGCGCTGGTCTATCTGTCGCAGGGCATGACGGATAAAGCCGTGGCGCAACTGAACACCGCCATCGCGGTAAAACCGCGGGAAGCGCAAACGTATCTTTTGCTGGGACAGGTTTACCGACAGGCCGAGGACCTCTTGGCCGCCCGGAAACACTTTGAAACGGCGCTGGCCTGGTCCGCCGATCTCATTGAAGCGCGGCTGGGCTTAGGCTCAATCCATCTGGCCCGCAATGAGGCCGAACAGGCCATCATGACATTTCAAACGGCGCTGGCCTGGGCGCCGCAATCGGCGCAGGCCTATTTCGGGCTGGCCCAGGCCTACCATCTGCTCGGCCAGATCGACTCGGAAATTTGGGCGTACGAACAGGCGCTGCGGATTGATCCGACGATGACCGGCGCGCTTCAAAATCTCGGCAACGCCTGGATGGCGCTGGAACACTACGACGCGGCGGCTGATTTGTATCAGCAGGCCATTGCCATCGATCCGGCCAACGCCGCGCTGTATTACAATCTCGGCGTGGCGATGGCGCGCCAAGACCTGCACGAAAAGGCCATCGCATCGTTTCTGGCGGCGGTCGAACTCGAACCGACCAACGGCGCCGCCTTCAACGGGCTGGCGATCTCCTGTTATCAACTCAAACATTACGATCTGGCCTATCAGTATGCCCGAAAAGCCCAATCCCTCGGCGTCGAGGTGCAGAACGCCCTGCTTCAAAAACAGCCCTAAACGGATAGATTCAATGGATTAAGGAGAAAACAATGAAACTCGCAAAAAAATTGGTTGGCGTCCTCATTACAGTGGTGGTCATTCTGATTGTATTGGCCGTCGTGCTGATCAATCTCTTCGGCAACCGCGCGGTAAAAATCGGCATTGAGCGAGGCGCACAGCATGCACTGAAAGTAGGCGTCCGGCTGGACAAGGCCGCCCTGTCGATTTTCGGCGGAACGCTGAGTATGGACAATCTGGTGGTCGATAATCCCGAAGGCTACGAACACCCAAACCTGCTGACGCTTGAACACGGCTCTATGGCGGTCAACATCGGCAGTCTGCTCAGCAACACGGTGGAAATGGAAAAAATCCAGCTTGACAACATCACCCTGACGCTCGAACAAAAAGGCCTGACCAGCAACCTTCAGGAGGTCATCAACAATCTGCCCAAATCCGACGCTCCGCCGCCGGGGGACAAACCGTCCAAAAACCTCCGAATCAAGGAATTGCACATCAACGGCGTTCGGGTCAACGCCAAGCTGCTGCCGATTCCCGGTCGGGCTGATACGGTCAGTCTTCGCCTTTCCCCCATCACACTGACCAACATCGGAACCGAAGAAAAAATTGACGCCGCCCAATTGACCGGCATCATTCTGGCCGCGATTGCCGGCGGCATCATTGAGGAAGGCAAGGATATGCTGCCGCTGGATATGCTCAACAATCTGGGCGAAAGCGTATTGGGCGCGGGCGAAGAGATGCTCCGCGAGGCCTTGAATATCGGCAAGGGTATTCTGGACGGTACCGGCGACATCGGCAAAGGTCTTCTGGAAGGCGCCGAAGACATCGGCAAAGGCGCCGGCGAAGCGATTCGCGGTATCTTTCGTCAAAACGATGAATAATCCACAAAGTTAAGGGCAGACAATGATTCAACACGGCTTTTTGAGGATGGGGCTGCTGCTGATGGGCCTGTCAGTCGCGACAGCTCAGGACGGCGCTGATCTGTCCCATTACTACGGATTCGGGGAACTGGAAATCCTCAAATCCGATTTCGGCATTCACAGTATGACCGTCTGTGATCTGACCGGCAACGGACTGAACGACATCGCGGTGGTGAACAATCAGCGAAGCCGCATCGAGCTGTACATTCAAAAAGAAGATCCCGATACGACGCCGACGACGACAGCCGAACACGTCAATGAACTGGTCGGATTCGGCCGTTTCGAACGGCAGGATATGCTGCTGACCATCCAGCCGGGCAATATGGTCTGCGGCGACCTGAACGGCAGCGGCCGCCCCGATATCGCCGTCTATGCCGAGCCGCCGGGTTTGTATCTCTTTTATCAGGAACCGCCCGGACAAAAAGACCGGCTTGTCTGGCAAAGCCCGCGACGGATCCGGATTCGCGACGGCCTGCGAAGCCGCGGCGCACTGGCCTGCGGAGATATCAACGGCGACGGCAGAGACGATCTGGTCGTCGCCGGCGCCAAGTCCGTGTTTATCGTTTTGCAGGAAGACGACGGCATGTTGTCCGATCCGATAGAATATCCGTCCCATTCTCAGATATTCGAAGTCCGCATCCTCGATTTTGACGGCGACGGACACAATGATCTGGTATGCGTGACCAATGATCGTCTTTATCCGCTGCATGTACGTTTCGGACGCCACGACGGCCGACTGGGACCGGTTATCCCCTATAAGACCGAGGCGTTTACGGATTTTGAAATGCTGGACGATCCGAAACGGTTTTTGTCAATCGAGCGGGTCAGCGGACGGCTTTCCGGAAGTCGGCTGCACAGGGCGTTGCCCGATGATGAAGAGGCGGCGTATGCGATGCTGCTGTATCCGCTGGCCGACGGCGGCCAAAACACCGAACGCGATATGGTCACAGCCGATGTCAACGGCGACGGACGCAAAGATGTCCTGATCAGTCGCCCCGGCGATGCCAAAATCACGCTGTTTCTCAACAGCCCGACGGGCCTGACCTGGCCGGAAGATTTCCCCGCCCTGGCCAATGTCGTCGCACTGGCAGCGGCGGATATGAACAACGACAGACGCGACGACGTGGTGATGCTGAGCATCCAGGAACGGACCATCGGCGTCAGCCGCTTTGAGGACGGGCGAATGACGTTTCCTTCGCCGATTCGCATTCCCTTGGAACCCGTTGCGATGACCCTGGCGGATATGAACGGCGACGGCCGCGCCGAGTGCGTGTATATCGGCCGAAGCGATGAGGACATCCGATATCTGGGCGTCTGTAAGACCGACTCCAACGGCCTGCTCGCCCCGCACGGCGAACCGTTCAAACTCGACGAACTGATGTCCAACCCGCAGGCCATCATGGCCGCGGACATCGATCAGGACGGTTTGACGGATATTCTGGTTTTCCGTGCATATGAAGAACCGCTGGTGATTCGTCAAACCAGCGAGTTTACATTTGAAGCAATCCCGCGCCGGCAAACCCAATCGGGACTGATTAAAACCGCCTCGCGGCAGACCCTGACAACGGCCGATACCAACCAAAACGGAAAAGCGGAATTGCTGCTCAGTCAGCAAAACTTCGCGCGCGCCCTGATCTTCGGACAGGACGGCGCCTGGAGTATCCTTGACCAATATAACGCCGCCGGACGGGATGATGAAATCATGGCCGCGGCCATGGGCGACATCGACGGCGACGACACGTTGGAAGTGGTTCTGCTGGACAGAAAAAACCAGCAGCTCCAGATTCTCAAACCCGACGACGGCGGCGCGTACCGCGTCAGCACGACCGTACCGGTCGGCCAATGGAATCCGTCCGCCCAACTCAAACTGCTGTTTGAAGATTTATACGGCGCCGGCCCACATCTGGTGTTGTTTGACGGCGAAAAGATCGCTTTGGTCGTTCCCAAAGCTCAGCTAAGCCAAGACGCTGCCTTTGATTTGGAGAACGTGTTTTCATGGGAGACGCGCATTCGCGACGGACGCTACGCCCACTTTGCCGTCGGCGATGTCAATTCAGACGGCCGAGACGACATCGTCCTGGTGGAGTTCCGCAAAAACTATCTGGACATCCTGACCTACGATTTCACGGATCAGACCGTTCGTATCCTTCAGGGAACTCGGTTCAAACTGTTTGAGCAGAAAAGTTTCGACCGTGAGCCGCCAATGGGACTGGCCGAGCCGCGCGAACTGCTGATCGCCGACGTCACCGGCAACGGCGCCGCCGACATTATCGCCCTGATGCACGACCGAATCGTAATTTACCCGCAAGATCTATGATACCCTGCGCCGAACCGCGAAAAGGATTGATACTGCACTCCGGCGCCATCGGCGATTGTCTCTTGACGCTGCCGCTGGCGGCGATGATGAAGCAGGTCTGCGGGCTGGATCAGGTGCACTATATGGGACGGCTTGAGGCAGTCGGATTCTATCCGCGACGGTCTTGTATTGATTATGTGCGACCGTTCGATTCGGCCCCGCTGTATCGGCTGTTTACGCCGACCAGTCAATTCACGCTCGACGACCCCGACCGGCTGATTACGACGTTTCAGGGCTATGAGCAGATCGTCAGCTTTCTCGGCGCCGACCATCCGGATTTCGAACAGAATCTGCTGCTGACGGTACATTGCAGCCACTCGGCCGAGGTTACCCTGTTGCCGATGACGCCGCCGCAAGACACCGACGAACACATCAGCCGCTTTTACATTCGCTGCTATGTCGAACAACTTGGCCTTGATATGCCGGAGGTCAACTTGTCCGACCCCTGGCTGACGCCGACCGCGGAAGATTACACAGTCGGAGAGGATTGGCTCCGGAACGCCGGCCTTGATCCCGACAGCCCCATCGCAATCATTCATCCCGGCAGCGGCGGCCGAGATAAATGCTGGCATCCGGAAAATTTTCTTGCCTTGGCCTACGCCCTCGATGAATTCGGCCTGAAACCGGTTTTTTTGCTCGGACCCGCCGAATGGGAACGAATGGAATACGATCTCCTCGAAAAATTCCGACACGCCGGAACGGTCGTGTCAAAATTGACGCTGACCCAGGTCGTCCAGCTCCTGACCCAGGCGGATGTGTATATCGGCAACGACAGCGGCGTCAGCCATATCGCCGGCGCTCTGGCCCAAAAAACCGTCGTCCTGTTCGGACCGACACGCCCGACGCTCTACCGTCCCCTCGGCCCGGCGGTGACGGTGTTCCAGCCGGACCCTGAAAACTTTGATTCACTTTGTGCCGACGACATCGCCGCCCTGCTGAACCGGATTCAGGCTTTGACGTAACCTCGCAGTCATACCCCATCACCTCAATCGGATGAATGTTACGGTCGGCTTCGGCCTGCTTGTTTAATCCGCTCAAGCCGGTCGTGCATTTGTTTGACCTTTTCAGGATAACGGTCGGCCAGATTGGTCGTCTCGCCGGGATCGTCTTTGAGATTATACAACTGCGCAAAAGGCCGGGCGCCGATATCGATACCCGTCTGCCAGGCGATTCGCGCCGCGTTGGATGGTTCATGATATTTCCAGTCGCCTGACCGAAAGCCCAGCACATTGCGAATGCCCTCCTGCACGACATGATCGCGGCCGGTATCTGAAGAGCCAACCAGCGCCTCAAACACATTAAAACTGTCCGGCGCATCGTCATCTGCTAATTGTTGACCAGCCAGCGCCGCAAACGTCGCCGGAAAATCCACCTGACTGATGATCGCATCGCTGACCTGGCCGGGCTTGATCCGTTTGGGCCACCGCACGATCAACGGCACGCGCGTGCCGCCTTCAAACCGGCTGTACTTCCTGCCGCGAAACGGGCCGGCCGGCTGATGCTCGCCGACCAACTCAGCGGCCTGATCGTGATAGCCGTCATCCAGCACCGGGCCGTTGTCGCTGCTGAAAATCACAAGTGTTTCCTCTGTTAAGTTGAGTCGATCCAGCGCATCGAGAATCTGCTTGACGCACCAGTCAATCTGAACGATCACGTCGCCGCGGGAGCCCATATCGGTTGCGCCTTCGAAACGCTCATGCGGCACACGCGGCACATGCGGGTCGTGCAGCGAAAAGTATAAAAAGAATCGCTCGTCCTTGTGTTTTTCAATATAATCCACCGCCTTTTCACTGAGCACATCAGCAAACTCCTCATCTTTCCACCAGGCCGAATACCCGCCACGCATATATCCAATCCGACTGATACCGTTGATAATGGTTTGGTCGTGGCCGTGGCTGGGACGCATCTTCAGCAGTTCAGGATTTCGGTTTCCCGTCGGGGCAATCCCGATACGCTCGCGATAGCTCACTTCAATCGGGTCTTCCGGATCAAGGCCGACGACGTGATGGTTTTCGACATACACACACGGCACGCGGTCGCCCGTAGCCGGAATCAGAAAACAGTAATCAAACCCCAGTTCCAGCGGCCCCGGTGCGATCTTGCCGTTCCAGTCCAGGTCGCCGTCGCCCAGCCCCAGGTGCCACTTGCCAACGACGCCGGTATGGTACCCGGCAGCCTTCAAGATCGAGGCCATCGTCGTCCGGCCCGGTTCAATCAGCAGCGGCGCATCACCGGCAGCAACGCCTTTGCCCTGCTTTCGCCAGGCGTATTCACCGGTCAGCATCGCATACCGCGATGGCGTACAGGTCGCCGCCGGTGCATAACCGCTGGTAAAGCGAATGCCCTCCCGAGCCAAGCGGTTTATATGCGGCGTCTTGACCGCCGTTGCGCCATAACAGCCCACATCGCCCCAACCCAGATCATCGGCGTAAATAATCACAATATTCCGAGGCTGCTTTGCATTGTCTGAACCGGCGTTCGGACGCATTGCCTGTCCCCATGCCTGAGGACCAAGCGTCATCCCCGCCAGAGCCGCCTTCACGAAATCACGTCGATTCAATTGAATACGCATTGCGTCCACTTTCTCAAATCATCACGATGGAATGGGTTTGCTAAAAACGAAAACCTGAAAACTCCGCCGGCGTATGCGCCTCTTGCATAAAAGCTGCAATCTGCCTGACAATGTCCGGATGCCGCTCGGCCAGATTGGTCGTCTCGCCGGGATCGTTTACAATATCGTACAGTTCTATCGGCCTCCGGCGATTTTGTCGCACATTCAGACGGATGCCTTTCCATCGCCCGTAACGCACCGCCTGCTTGCCCCCCTGCTCGTAGAATTCCCAATACAGATACGTGTGCTGCTTTTGCCGGTCAGCCTGCCCCAACAGCGTCGGCAGATACGAAATGCCGTCCATCTCTTCGGGAATCGGCAAACCGGCCAGGTCCAGCGCCGTGGGCGCAAAATCCCAGAACGCCGAGATATGGTCGCTGCGCAAGCCGGCCTGAATCGTCCCCGGCCACCAGGCAATGGTCGGCACACGAATCCCGCCGTCGTACAGATCGCGCTTGCCGCCGCGAAATGCCCCGTTGGAGTTGTGCATACTGTAATGGTAGCCGCCTTCCGAATACGACCCATTGTCGGAAGTGAAAATCACCAGTGTATTTTTCTCAATGCCCAGTTCGCGCAGCTTTTGCAGCACGCGCCTGACCGTGTGATCGACATAGGTAATCATCGCCGCATAAGTCGCCGCCGGATGGGACTGGGGACGATAGCCGCCAACCCCCCGAGGCTGCTCTTGGAACTGATTGATATAGGGCTGACGAAATTCTTCCGGCGCCGACAGATCCGCATGCGGCTGCTGAAGTGCAAAATGCAGAAAAAACGGCTGTTTCGAGCGGCCATGCTCATCCAGATAATTCAATGTCTCGTCCAGAAACAAATCGCCGCTGTACACTTCGCCGGTATGGCCATTATTGTGCGGATATTCAACAATGCGGCCGTTTCGAACCAGTGTCGGGGGATAAAAACGATGCGCTGCGCGATGATCCAGATAGCCGAAAAAATGATCAAAGCCTTTTTTATGGGGCAGCAACGCATTATCCGAGTGGCACGCCAGGCCGGACTTACCAATCATTGCGGTACGATAGCCGGCGCTTTTCAACCGCGTGGCAATCGTGACATCCTGCGGATCAGGGCGAAACTCGATGTCGCCGTTGCCGCGCTGATAGACGTGGCCGGTATGCTGGCCGGTCAGCAATGTCGCACGCGACGGCGCACAAACCGCGCTGCCAGCATAGTGATCGGTCAAAATCATCCCCTCCTGAGCCATTTTATCCAGATTCGGCGTCCTGAAGTTCTTCTGCCCCAGAATGCTCAGATCCCCGTAGCCCATATCGTCGGCCAAAATAAAAATGAGATTGGGACGGCTGCCGCGGACCTCCTCTCGAGGCAAGCTGTCGCCATACGTTTGAGCAAAACGAAGCGGCGCCATTCCCAACACCGCCGCCCCGGCCGACGCCGAACGAAGAAAGCCTCGGCGCGTCATTCGATCGTGGGCAGATATGCAGTCCATACTTTTAATCTCCTCGTATTTGACTTGATGATCGAATTCGTCCTCAATAGTCCCCCCATACGCAGAAAACCGCAACGCCAACACCGCTGGGTGAACGATGATCGAACTGCTCTACCCGTCCACCCCATTAATATCGACCCAATAATTGTGGCATAAAAAACTGAGATGATTATACAAAGCACACTCATCTCAGGCAACCTGAAAATTTTGACAAGATTCATTGGTGTTCCGGCCAGAGGCCAAAAGAGTCTGAACTTTAATCTATAAAAGATATACACAGCCTGTAAATATCCAAAAGTCAATATTAAAATGTAATCCTATGTAAATAAACTGTTACACATTATTTACAAAATATATTAATAGCACTTGACTTTAGTGATACTACTGCCGATAATTATCATGTGGCCTATGGTTATGAAAAAATCAGTGAGGCGTTACGGCTCTTGGACGGCAGATTAAAACTGAACCGAAGCGGTCGTTTTTCAATCGTCGTCTGCGGTGGTACAGCACTTAATGCGTTACGGCTGATTCAGCGAACCACAAAGGATGTAGACATTGTCGCATTGGTGGATTCCAGCAATCAGCTCGTGGACCCTGCCCCATTGCCGGAAGAGCTTCTTGCAGCGGCAAAGGAAGTGGCTGATACGCTCAATCTACACCAAGACTGGTTTAATAACGGCCCAAGCAGCGGCGAGGGAGGACTTTTCCGGTTGGGATTGCCGGATGGATTCAAAAACCGGTTGATCAGGCATTACCAAGGCGATAATCTGACCGTTTATCTCGTCAGCCGATTGGACCAGATATATTTCAAACTTTATGCCGCCATCGATCAGTTCGGTAGCTACCATGCATCCGACCTCAAGCAGCTTTTGCCATCCGATGAGGAACTGCTTGGTGCGGTCCGGTGGGCAGCAACGCATGATCCATCTGAAGGATTCCGCCAGGCGGCAAAATTATTCCTGAAGGAATTTGGGTATGAACGATTGGCTGACAGAATCTAAAGATCAGTTTCAGGAAAAAATATTTGGTTTTCTCTGGCGTCAATGGAGCACACTGGGGGTTCCCGGAACAATTCAATCCCAAGGTACCGCAATTATCGATCCTGAAGCTTTGCTGTTGTTCTCCTTGAACCTTTGCCGATATGAACCGCGTTTATTTGATGAGATTATCGATTGGCTTTTTTCGAGCGGCCAGATCATCAATGTCCAGCGATTGCAGCAGATGCAGTTAAAATATGATTTTTGTTCCGGCCCGCAGCTTAGCGCCATTGCCGAACTCCTTAGCAAAAAATCCACTTACCGGCTCAAATGGTCGGGACTGGCTAAAAAATATTATCAAGAATCCAAAGAGCCTTTATTCTTTGATAAAAGCGGCAATGCTCTGCCATGCCCGGCGGATACAGAAGCCAATCCGGAGTTTCTAAGTCACGGTCTTCGGCGAGGACAAATCAATTTGAGGGGATATTCACAAGGCTTTGACCCGCAAAACCCATCCTGTCTTCTGCTTCGTTTAAGGGCGTTTCTGGGCATTAACGCACGGACTGAAATTTTATGCCTGCTGGCTTCGGGTCAGGAGGCGCATCCCAGCCAGGCGGCCCGACTGACGGGGTATTATCAGAAGACCATTCAAACAACCCTGGTTGAAATGGTCCAATCGGGCGTTATACTGACGCGAACATCCAAAAAGGAAAAATTTTATCGCTTGAAACCCGGCGTTCTTGATCCGCTGCTAAAACCTGCCGGAATCCCTCCTCAATGGCTTAACTGGCCTCCTTTGTTAAAGGCAAATGAAATCATCTGGCAAAAGTTATTCGAACTGTCAAAGCAGGAACTCGATTCTCTGCTGCTTTATTCAGAACTGAAAAAGTTGATGCGGTCAGTACATCAATACTGCTCTGATGCGAACATCAAAGACATTATGTCCTATGATGAAAATTTACCGTTAGAGAATTTCAAAAGACATTTTCAAAAATTTCTCTTAACATGGGTTTTAAGATTAGTAGAAGTGTAGTTGCTTGGCTGTTAAAACGGTACACCCCAATTTGTGGTACGTTCAAGATAATTCTTACTAAATTCAAAAGGAATTGATCGAGATCACACCCTTCTCGGCCTCTAAACCGTGCCCCCGCTCAACCATTATCGAACTCTTTAAGCTCTTGTGAACAATGCTTTACGCAAAATCAAACGAAAATAGTATTGTGTGTGTAACTTTCAACAATTTAACGCCAGATAATATAAGTCTTTGACATGATTGCAGTTAGGATATATAGACACTCAAGACAGGGCAAGTTGTTGTAAAACCACGCCCGGAGGGACTCGAACCCCCAACCCTCGGTTCCGAAGACCGATGCTCTATCCAATTGAGCTACGGACGCAACTATCT
>OMKS01000664.1_pt1 | contig 31664 bp, 24 predicted proteins | sample 1674721 | NCBI WGS metagenome assembly OMKS01 (sample SAMN06264996, study PRJEB25208) | sediment metagenome | isolation source: hot spring sediment | place: USA: California | collected 2014-09-02 | reverse complement strand
TTTTATTTCCGCATAATTATTGAAGAGTATGGCCTAGTTGGGGGTGGTTTTGTGCTTTTCTTTTACATGGTTTTGCTTTTTAGGGCGGGTATTATAGTGAAAAAAGCACGACGAACATTCCCTGCATTTTTGGCCATGGGACTAACCTTGCTACTCGTATTTCAGGCAATGGTAAACATGGCCGTAGCCGTAAACCTAATTCCAGTTACTGGTCAACCGCTACCTTTGGTAAGCATGGGAGGAACATCGCTGCTTTTCACAAGTGCATCATTCGGTATTTTGCTAAGCATTAGCCGAAGTCAAAACAAGGAGGAACTATTTGATGGAGAAGAACCTCAGGATAATAATTAGCGGCGGGGGAACCGGGGGACACATCTTCCCCGCAATTTCAATTGCCAATGCAATTGTTGAGCTTAAGCCCAACACCGAAATACTATTTGTTGGAGCCGAAGGAAAAATGGAAATGGAAAAAGTGCCTACTGCGGGCTATAGCATAAAGGCTCTGCCTGTTGTTGGTTTTCACCGAAGGCTAACCGTTAAGAACCTGAGCTTCCCCATTAAGCTACTAAAGAGCATGAGGTTGGCCAAGAAAATAGTTAAAGAGTTCAAACCCGATATTGCCGTTGGGGTTGGCGGGTATGCTAGCGGTCCAATACTTAAAGTTGCACAGCAAATGGGAATTCCAACGCTTATACAAGAGCAGAATTCGTATGCTGGGATTACCAATAAATTACTATCAAAAAAGGCAAATGCAATATGCGTTGCCTACGATGGAATGGAGAAATACTTCCCAAGAGAAAAAATAGCACACACAGGCAATCCCATAAGGCAAGGGCTAATAAACGTTGAATCGCTTAAAGCTGAGGCACACGAATTTTTTGGTATACCTAGCAAAACAAAAGTAATACTTGTTGTTGGCGGAAGCCTAGGAGCACGAACAATAAATGAGAGCATCTTAAAAAGCATACAGAAATTTAGCGAGCTAAGGGGCGTAACGCTTATTTGGCAAACGGGTAAACTTTACCATAATAGCGTTCTGCAAAGCATAGCGGGTAAGGATTATGGCAATATTAAGGTTTTCGATTTTATTAACCGAATGGATTATGCCTATGCTGCTGCCGATTTGGTAATATCCCGAGCTGGTGCTTGTACCATATCGGAGCTTTGCGTGGTTGGTAAGCCAACCATACTTATCCCATCGCCAAATGTAGCCGAAGACCACCAAACAAAAAATGCACAAGCATTGGCCAGCAAAGGCGCTGCCATGCTAGTAACCGATGCGCATGCTCAGCAAAAACTTGCGAATACAGCCATACAGCTTATTAATGATGAAAACGAGCTAACTAGGCTAAGGCAAAACATTAAAAAGATGGCCTTACCTAATGCTCAAATTGATATAGCACAAAAAATAATTGAAATAGCGAATAGCAAAAAATGAGCATTAACCTGAACAGCTATAGTAACGTTTACCTTATTGGCATTGGCGGCATTGGAATGAGCGCTTTGGCTCGCTATTTTGCTCACAAAAACCTTTTTGTTGCTGGTTACGATAGTACAAAATCGGTATTAACCATCGAACTTGAAAAGGAAGGTATTGCTATTCACTATAACGATAGCCCTGAAAGCATCCCTGATGAAATAGTATCGGACACCACGAATACGCTTGTAATTTACACTCCAGCAATTCCGCAAAGCCATAACGAACTTGCCTTCTTTAAAACCAAAGGCTACACCATAGTTAAACGAGCAGCTGCGCTTGGGCTAATTTCTGAAGAGCACACAACTGCTGCTGTTGCAGGAACCCACGGCAAAACCAGCACTTCGGCCATGCTTGTACATCTGCTTCAGAATACACCTTTGGGAAGTTGCGCATTTTTAGGCGGTATTGCAAAAAACTTTTCGAGCAATCTTATAGTAAACAACAGCCAACGGATGGTAGTTGAAGCCGATGAATTTGACCGAAGCTTTCATCATCTTTCGCCCAATATGGCCATTATTACATCTATTGACGCCGATCATCTCGATATATATAACAACCACAACGAAATTGTTGATGCCTTTTCCATATTCGTCAAAAAAATTCAACCAAACGGAACGCTAATAGTAAAAAAAGGGCTTGAGCAAATTGCCAACGAAATACAGGGAATTAAGGTTTACACCTATTCGGCAACGCAGGTAGCCGATTTCTATCTCTCGGAAATTAGCATTAGCAATGGGCTTTATACCTTTACGCTAAACACGCCATTTGGCGTAATTGAGCAATTAGAGCTGGGCATACCCGGTAAGTACAATGTCGAAAATGCCATTGCCGCTTCGGCAGCTGCTCTTGTTTGGGGCATTTTACCTGAGCAGCTTACTGCTGGACTAAAATCGTTTAAGGGAATTGCTCGACGATTCGACATTAGGTATAGCGGTAGAGAATCTGTTTATATCGACGACTATGCGCATCATCCCGAGGAGATTAAAGCAGCAATTGCATCGGTTCGCGAGATGTTTCCAGGCAGAAAAGTAACCGGAATATTCCAACCTCACCTTTACTCGCGTACGCGAGATTTTGCTAACGAATTTGCAGCAAGCCTAAGCCAGCTCGACGAGCTAATCCTGCTCGACATATACCCTGCACGTGAAGAGCCAATTCCGGACGTTACCTCAAATATTATCCTGAATCAGATTACATGCAGCCATAAAACAATAAGCACTTTAGGTAACGTTATCGATAAGCTTAAGAGTTTTAGCATTGATGTGCTGCTAACCATGGGGGCGGGCAACATCGATATGTTGGCATCGCCAATTGTTGAACTGCTTAAAATGAAGGAGGGTATAAATGAGGTATAAAAAAGCCATAATCGGCCTTACTAAATGGATGCTATCCATAGCATACCTGGTGGTTGCACTTTCGTTTGTTAGCAAACGTGAGCAGCAGCTTACCTGCAAGGGTATTAACATTGAAATTAGCGATAGCTTAACCAATGCATTTGTTACCAAAGCCGATGTTTTAAAAAATATTGAAAAGCATCACTCAAACCTTATAGGCATTCCTATAAAAATGATTAACACCTTAGCCATTGAGCAAAGCCTAGCCAACATGCAAGCGGTAAGCAGCGTAAATGCCTACAAAACGGCAAACGGACTGCTAAACGTTATCATTGAACAACGCAAGCCAATGGTTCGGATTATTAACCGGCTTGGCAACAGCTACTACATTGACCACGAGGGGCAAATTTTGCCCCTATCGAGCAAGTACACATCGCACGTGCTAATTGTAAATGGGAATATTGTGGAGCCCTTCAAAATTGATCCGAAGGTTAGGGTAACCGATTGGGCATCGAAAAACAAGAACGAAACACAACCATTAGTCTGTAAGCTATTCAACTTTGCAAAATATATTAACAACAATAAATTTTGGAAGGCTCAAATATCGCAGGTATACGTTGTTGACCAGAATAATATTGAGCTAATTCCGCGAGTTGGACCTCATACCATTCTGTTGGGTAGCCTTGAGGGTTACGAACAAAAAATGGAGAAGCTAAAACTTTTTTACGAGCAAGCCCTTAACGAGGAGGGTTGGAATAAGTACAAACAGATTAACCTAAAATATCGAAATCAAATAGTATGCACAAAAAGATAACTACCATGGCAAAACAAAACGAATACGTAGCAGCAATTGACCTTGGAACAACAAAAATTGTTACACTCATTGGCAAAAAAAATGAAAATGGCAAATTGCAAATTTTAGCACACAGCAAAGCGCCATCAACCGGTGTAAAGCGCGGAATAGTGCTTAACATTGAGGAAACCGTTGCCTCAATTCAACGAACCATTGAAGATGTTCAGCTAAAATCGGGGATTATTTTTGGCGATGTGTTTGTTGGCATTGCCGGACAGCATATCCGAAGCGTACGGAACCGCGGGTATATCAACCTTAATGCCGACAAGGATATGATTGACCTTGACGACGTTCAGAAACTGGTTGACGACATGTTTAAAATCCCTACCGAAATTGGCGAGGAAATCCTTCACGTTCTGCCCCAGAATTTTATTGTCGACAACGAGTCTGCAATAAAAAACCCAGTAGGTATGTCGGGCAAACGCCTCGAAGCGAATTTCCATATCGTAATTGGGCAAACGGCATCGGCAAAAAACATTGAGAAGTGTGTAAATCGAGTCGACCTAAACGTTACCGACCTTATTCTCGAACCCCTTGCCTCGGCCGAGGCAGTACTCACCGACGATGAAAAAGAGGCAGGCGTTGTGCTAGTTGATATTGGTGGTGGTACAACCGATGTAGCCGTTTACTTCGATGGCATTGTTCGTCACACTGCAGTTATTCCCTTTGGTGGCAACGTAATAACCTACGACATTAAGGAGGGTTGCTCCATACTTCAACGCCAAGCCGAACAGCTAAAAGTCCAGTTTGGTTCTGCTCTTGGCGATATTGCTCCCGAAGATAAAATAGTAACCATACCTGGTATAAGCGGTCGTGAACCAAAGGAAATCTCTTTCAAAAGCTTAGCATATATTATCCAGAGCCGCATGGAGGAGATAATTGACTACGTAACCTTTGAGGTTGAAAACTCAGGCTACGCCGATAAGCTAAGCGCAGGCATTGTGCTAACCGGCGGCGGTTCGCTGCTACGGCACCTATCGCAGCTGGTTAAATTTAAAACAGGGTTCGATGTTCGCATTGGCTATCCTAATGAGCATCTGACTGCTGATTCAACCGAAGAAATAAACACACCGACATACTCAACAGGTATTGGCCTTATAATTAAAGGCTTTGAGCATATCGAGTCGTACAACCGTTTGCACAACGAAACGGATGAACCCGATACCGATTTTGAGAACCCAACCATTGAGAAGCAAAAGGTAAAAGAGATTAAAAGAAATAATATTGTTGAGCGCTTTAAGCGCAAGTTCACCGAAATATTTGAGGAGAATGATGCGGAAATGTAGCATCAATATGCTTAACAAGTCCAATTAAATTAGGTTATAACAAAAATACATAGGCCATGACAGAAGAGATAATCCCATTTGACCTACCCACAACAAACAAGTCAATTATTAAAGTAATTGGCGTTGGCGGAGGAGGAAGCAACGCTGTAAACCACATGTACAAGCTAGGGATTAAGGATGTTGATTTTGTTGTTTGCAACACCGATGCGCAGGCGCTTGAGAACAGCCCTGTTAACATAAAAATACAGCTAGGCTCATCGCTAACCGAAGGACGCGGTGCAGGCAATAAGCCCGAAATTGGCAAGCAAGCAGCCATTGAAAACATCCAAAATGTTGTTGATGTGCTATCGGACGGCACCAAAATGGTATTTGTAACTGCAGGTATGGGCGGAGGCACAGGAACGGGAGCAGCACCAATAATTGCCAAAGCAGCTAAAGAGCTAGGTCTGCTAACCGTTGCCATTGTTACAATCCCATTCCGTAACGAGGGTCGTAGGCGAATTGCCCAAGCCTTGGAAGGTATTGAGGACTTGGAAAAGCATGTTGACTCGCTGCTGGTGATTAACAACGAAAAAATTCGCGAAATTTTTGGCGACCTTAGGCTTTCCGAAGCATTCTCGCGTGCCGACGATGTGCTGGCCATTGCGGCAAAAGGGATTGCCGAAATCATTACCGTTCATGGTTATATAAACGTCGACTTTGCCGATGTGGAAACCGTAATGTCGAACAGCGGTGTAGCCATTATGGGCTCGGCAATGGCATCGGGCGAAAACCGTGCACTCACAGCTGTTCAAAAAGCCCTTTCGTCGCCACTACTTAACAACAACGATATTGCCGGAGCACGTAATATTCTGCTAAACGTTACATCGGGAATGGAGGAGATTACCATGGATGAAATTGGGCAGATAACCGACTTTATTCAGGGTGCTGCAGGCGAGGACGCTGACCTAATTTGGGGTAACGGTACCGACGAAAAGCTTGAGGAAAAGCTCAATGTAACAATTATTGCAACGGGTTTTGGCACCAACAGCATACCCGAACTTTACGCACGCAAGAAAAAGGTCGACGTCATCCCACTTGATGGCGAAAAGACAACAAACAGAGAGGTTAAGCAGTCGATAATCGAAATTAAAGATCGCCCTGCCGCTCCACCTCCTAAAAGGGAAAAAATAGAAACCAACAAGTGGCAACGTACAATAGAGTTCGACCTTACTAAGGATAATGCATTTGTTGAATCATCTCAACCAGATACTGTTGATAAAGAACTCGTGTTTGAGGTAAATACTGTTAAACCTAATGCAAGCGATGGCATAAAGCACGACGAAAGGGTTTACCGCTCGGAGCCAACGCCCATTCCAACCAAAGATACATTCGATAGGATGGAGAAAATACCTGCCTACAAAAGGAAGAATATCAAAATTGATAAGGAGAACCACTCCAACAAGAAAAACGTTTCGCGATATACGCTTAATCAGGACGAAGGCGATATTTACCTTCGAAACGACAATGCTTACCTACACGATAACGTAGACTAAACACAAGTTAACAACACTAGAAAAGCTAAATGCCATGTCACTGGAAGAACGCATAAACCAAGAGATTAAGACCGCCATGATAGCCAAGGATAAGGTTAAACTCGAAGCGTTAAGGGCTGTTAAAAGCGCTATTCTGCTTGCTAAAACCGAAAAGGGCGGATTCGATACTCTAACTGCCGAAGCTGAGCTAAAGCTTTTGCAAAAGCAGGTAAAACAGCGAAAAGATTCGGCTGAAATTTACCAGCAGCAAAACCGGCCTGAACTAGCCGAAAAAGAGCTAGCCGAAGCATTGGCCATTGAAGTGTTTCTGCCAAAAATGCTAACTGATGATGAGCTTACACTCGAAATTAAAAAAATAATTGAAACAGTTGGCGCAGCTGGCCCTGCCGACATGGGCAAGGTTATGGGCACAGCATCGAAAAGCCTTGCAGGTAAAGCCGAGGGTAAAGCAATAGCCGATAAGGTTAAAAGTATGCTGGCAAACCTGTAGGGTTATACCATAAACACCATTGAAAAGAAGTGGCAAAGGCTACCTGCCAAAATAAACAGATGAAAAACGCCATGCCCATAGGGTATATCTTTTCGTATGTAAAAGAATATGCCTAGCGAATAGGTTACGCATCCCACCAGCAAAAAAACTAGCGAAATTGTAGGCAGGTTCCTTACCATTGGCACAATAGCCATAATAAACAACCAGCCCATTGCTGCATAAAGCCAAACCGAAAGGCTTCGCAATTTTTGGTTATAGAACCAAACCTTAAACACAATGCCCGCAATGGCAAGCACCCAAATAATTCCAAAAAGCACCCAACCAAATGGCCCCCGTATCGACACAAGAGTAAAAGGTGTATAGGTGGCGGCAATTAGCACGTATATTGATGAGTGATCGAAAGTGTTTAGTTTGTACTTAAGTCTTACATTTTTGGCACCGTGAAAAAGGGTCGATGCAGTATAAAGCGTAATCATGCCAGCACCAAAAATACTGTAACTCACAATATGCCATACATCGCCATAAAGTGCAGCACGTGTAACCACAATTGCCGTACAGGCAATGGCTATTAGCACACCTATTCCGTGCGAAGCGCTATTAAAGATCTCCTCATGCCGTTTTCGCTTCTGCTTTTTTAATGACATGCTTCCCTATTAGTACAAAGTTAGGAAGGGAAAAATACCCCTTCCTAACCTAAAGCATAAACTCATCTAAATACTAAATTCCAACTATGGTAAAATCAACCCTACGGTTTTGCGCTCTACCTTCGGCTGTGCGATTACTAGCCTTAGGCTTAGTAAATCCATAACCTTTCGATACTACTCTGTGTGCAGGTATTCCCTGTGCAACAACATACTCGGCTACCGATAGGGCACGTTCCTGCGAAATACGCTCGTTAACAGCAGCAGAGCCAACGTTATCGGTATGTCCACCAATTTCTACCCTAACATTGGGGTATTCGTTTAGGAACTGCACAAGTGCATTAAGCGAGCGGAAAGATTCGGGTTTAAGCGATGCTTTTCCGGTTTCAAAGTAGATATTTTCAATATCAACCGACTGGCCAACCTCAATGGGGGTAACATAGAAATTACGAACGATTTTACTCATTGGTGCAGCCGATGTTAAATCGACAGGCTCGAACCTATTGTAGAAATTAATTACCCGAGGCGTAAGGTCGTAGTTAAAGCCAATGGGAAGCTTAAGCGTGTAGGTTGCATCCTTTTCGTTGTAAGTGAAGGCTCGAGACTCAACGCTATTAACGCGCATTTTAACATCGTAGCCTTCTTCGAGCTGTTTCCCTGTTTTGGTGTTGATAATTTTACCGCTAAGGGTTACCATATTGGCATCCTCGCGCTCGGCAAAAACATTCTGATTTAGCACAACAAACTCCTCGTAATCGGTTAGGTTAACCTCGTTATTGAGAGTTTTATAGTTTTTGGCGTCAACGCCAAGTATGTAGTTTTGTCCAAATGGCAGGTTAACAGCAAAAGCACCAGTAACCGGATCGATTTGTACCGTATCGGCAACCTCTCCATTAATTAGCAGCTTAGGTTGAGCATCGAGTGTAATTGGTGTGAGTGAACTATTATCGAGCAGCTGCCCCTGTAGTTGAACCCAAGGCACCGATGCAACATAAAGCGTAATTTCCTTCTCGGTAAACGATGTTTCCTTAGTAACATCAACCACAACAGGAGTTGCCGTAAAATTATCGACACTTCCGGTAAAAGTATAAGCCTCACCTAAAGGAAGAAGAGCCTGAAACGATCCTGAAAACTGATCGTAAACAACCGAATCGGAGTGCATTCCATTAATTAGCACTTTGGGGTTACGCGAAAGGGGTATGGGCTTTTCAGTTCTTGAGTCGACAATTTGCCCCTTAACCTGTACGAACGGAATAGCCGAAAAGTAAAGATTAATATTCGCTTCTGAGTATTCTCTTATACTAGTTAAATCTATATCGGCAGATATTCCATTCCAGTTCTCCATTTGAGGTAAAAGCGTGTACTTCTCGCCTAACGGGAGATAAACGGCGTACGAAGCCGATTCTTTGTCGATAGTCATCTCCTCAAACACTTCACCATTAACTAAAATTTCGTACTCCCTTTCCTCAAGCATTAAACTCTGGTCGGCTTGGTTAAGCACCAAACCCGTAAGCCTTACGAATGGAAACTCCTCGTATATTTTAACCCTAAAAATATCCGATTTGCCAATTGAACTTGTAATTGAGCTGTAGTAGGCCCAGCTCTCCTTTGCGTTCATCTTGTAGTACGAATCCCAGTTTGGGGTATTTATGGTGTCGGTAACTTTTACTGGAGCGGACCAGTTTTGGTATGTATCGTCGGTTCTGTCGGCATAAAATATATCAAAGTTATCCCTTCCATCTCCATAATCGGCGCTAAAGTAAATACGATTTTTGTCCTCAGTAAGGTAGGGCGACTCCATGCTTCTGGCCTTGTTGGCATTCTTTGGCCCTCCTTTAAGGAGTTTGGGCTTTGTGTAAACATTCTCCTTTTTACGGGTTGAAACATAAATTGAGAGTCGTTTCCCGTTTGGCTTTTTGCTAAATGCAATGAATAGCTGCTCCCTGTCGGGCGACATATAAGCGTTCACCACACTGCCCTTGTTCATCCGCTTTAATGCTTTAACCTTAATGGGCTTTGGCTTACCCCACTGGTAAGGGTTAAGCTGCTCAATTATTGAAAACCCAGGGGTTAACCAACGTGTAGCCTCCTTGTTGTAACGCCCAAGGATAAGATACGATTTTCCATCATCAAGTGCTGAAAGAATTGCGTTATAGCGGCCAATGTTTACCTCATTGGAAAGGCGAATAGCTTTGCTCCACGTTCCATCATCCTGTAGGGTCGAGAACCAAATGTCCTGACTATTGTCCTCGCCTAACCTGTTTTCGGGATGATTTACCCTGCTAAAGAACAGGGTTTTCCCATCGCGCGATAGCACAGGATTAACCTCTGCGTATTCGGAGTTAACAGCATCGCCCAGATTTTGGGGTTCGAATGATGTTTGCGGGTATGCTTGAGGCAAGCCAAGCATTATTGTGAAAAAAAGCAGCGCTAAAAAATATTTCCTTTTCATGTCGATAGCTTGTTGAGTCAAATAATCGATTGATTTGTTTACCTATATGGCAATCCTTTAGCCGTTTTTACCCTTCCGAACACGAGGTTAATACCGAACCTGAAGTTAAGGTTGGTAAACGTAAGCGGATTGACAAGTGGGGTAAAGTAGTTATCGGCTAGCATATGTATTTGGAACGGGCCTGGCTTAACCATAAGGCCAAAGCCTAGGTTGGTAATGGTGCGCTGGTTAAACGATCCGGTAAGTGCTAGGTTAAAGGCTCGTCCAATTCCTTGGGTAACTCCAAGCGAAAAAGCAGGATAGAATCGACGGTTAACTATGCCGTAAAACTGAAATCCTAAATGCGTGCGGCGTGCTAGCTGATAGTTTGCCGAAAGGTAGAACTTTGGCGATAGCCAAGTTGTGAATGCCTGCTCAAATTCCTCATCGTCAAAATTGCTACGGAATGCGTTTATCGTAGAGTCAATGTCGATATCTCTTCCGTAAAGAAAATCGCCCAGTGCATCAACACCCTGAAAAGGGGAATCTCCCCTAACCTTATAGTTAGCGGTACTATCGTTCCAATGAATAAATCCTAAATCGCTAACCGAAAAGCTAAACGATGTGCGCTGGTCGTACTTATAGGTTACACCTAAAGCGAACGATGCACCAGGATTGCGAAATCGGGTTAAATAGCTGATCAGCCATTCAGTATTTTGAAACAGGGCTTCGTTTGGCATTTTATCCTCAGTTAGCGGAATGCCTGCGCTATACAGAATTGCATCGGACGCAAAGGTATGGGCGTACATATCATCTTCGATATTTAGCTGAAGCGTTGCAGGTTTTAGGTACAGGCTCGAGAGCCCTTGTAAAAGGCTAACCCTTCCACCAAAAACCCAACTATTATACTCGGTTGCCATGCCAAATGTATACTCCCTGTGGAGATTTGCATTAAGACCCAAGTATCCAAAGTCAATATCTTCACCAACCATATTAGCGTTGCCAAGTACGGCCATGCTCATTAAATCCTTTGGATAGAAAAACGATAGGCTATGCCTTTGCCTAATGCCAAACCAGTAGTCCAAGTTATGCACTCGAATACGGAGGTGAAAGATATCCACATCGGCATTGGCAAAAACCATGTTCTGATCCGATAGTTCACCTAGCAAGCTCGATGGGCTAAACCAAATTGTATCTCTTGCATTGCTAATTACCGAGTTTGGTACAAAACCGTTGTGAATTCCCTGAACGTAAACCGATGAGATGCCAGGCAACCCAATGCTAATGGTATGCTCAGGCCTAACCGTTGGTTTAAGGTAGCTCGATTGGAAAACATCATCAAAAAGAGGAAGCGTAAGCTCCGATTGAGCTTTTAGGCTATATGCTGATAAAGCTATGGCCAGAAATAATATTAGTTTTTTCACGGCTTATAGTTTTCAAAATTCAACCTGAATTGTTCCTGAAACGAGCATACTCATTTGCACCTGAATATGGTTTGTTGAGAGAATTTTAACATCCTGATAATCGTCACCACCAGTTTTTAGGGTGTAAAGCAACACCATGTGATTGGATGATTCTATTTGCTCGTATTCCTCTTTAGTTAGCGATATTGTTAAGTAAGTAATAGTAGGAGTAATAGAAATTCCATTGGGATCGATAATTGCACTTGAGGCCAGTGGAGTGCTCTCAGGATCTTCTATAAAATAGTAATCGGGAACTAGCTCGTCGCCAACCTCTAATAAAGTAACTATTTGCAGGTACATATCGAGTGGCATTTCGTTAGTAACTTTAAACTTGAGCGTTACCGAATAATCATCATTGAGAAACTCGAAATCGTTTGTCAAATCGGGCCATTCCATATCCATAATGGTATCGCCAAGCTGGTGAGTAGTTGCCCAGCCGTATAGCGGTAAAACCAAATCGGATATGAAGCAAACTTTGCTATTGCGCTTAATAAAGCGCTCGTGGCTTGCATCACCTAAGGTAAAATCGGTTCCAAAGTTTAGCTTGTTTGGAGCAATATCGAAAACATCGGCAATGTTGGAGTTTTCGTTTGTAAGCGCAAATTCGGTTACCACAAAATTTTCGGCAGGGTCTTGCAAAAAGTCAACCTGATTGGTACCCGAAAGATTTAAGTCGCCAGGACCAGGAACCCCAGTATTTTCAATGGTTAATACTTCGCTATTGTTGTTTGTTACCTCAAAGGTAGTAAAGGTAAAGCCAACGGGGACCCCGTAGCTATTCTCAACCGTAAAGCTAAAGTAAGGCTCGGCAAAATGCTGAATGGCAAAAATGGTTGAATTAAAAGCGCTTAGCTCATAGGTTTGATCGGATACGCTTAGGGTTTCGTTTACCCTACCCTGTATAAGCTCAAAATCGGGCTCGTTAAAGCCAATGTTTATGCTTAAATTGCCTGAGTAATCGGGTGTCGAAACGTTCTCTACGATAGTCAGGTTTAAGGTTACCATAAAAGTATTATAGGTATCGCCAACCTCATCGTGTAGCAAAAGGGTGTAATCGTCTAAGGAGCGAGTATCGCTAAGGCTGCTGGAGAAAACCTGTAAATCGAAATTACGGATGTAGGCCGTTTCGTTTGTTTCAAGCGAAGTTATGGTAAGCGTGCCGTAAACCCTGTGATGATAGTTATTCTGTATGTCGAGGGTCATAGTTCCCGAAAGAAAATCGATCAGCTTTATCTCAGCGCCTGCAACAATTTCGTAGGTCTGGGTAATATCTTGCGTAATATTAACCTGACCAAAACCCGGGGCCAAGGGCTCGCTAATTGATAGGGAGAAGCTTGCTCCCTCAAGCTGAAACTGATCAACCGCATTGGCAAAATCGAGTGTATCGCGAAAAGCCATAAAGAAAACTCCAGTTGAAGGATCTTCCTCAACCTGCGTATTGGAACCACTTCTCTCCACAAGCTCCTTAAAGGTTACGGTAGAGTTTAGTATTGGCAGTACCCACGATTGGGTTGTTGGCTCCATGGCAAAATTCTCGTAATCTTCAACATCCCAACACGAAACCAGCAGCACAGGAGCTAACAGTAGCCAAATAATCCTTTTAAATTTCATGGTTGTTTAGGTATTAGTTTCTAATTGTGCAACTTAAAAACGATTGTAATGTAATATTTTTAAAGTTTTATAACAAAAATGGATTAAACTTTTTGTAAGATGCACATTACCAAAAAAAGGCTGCTTATTTAGCAGCCTTTTAGTATGGTTATGAATTACCACATAATTATCTAGTAAAACTTCGAGCGGCTATCCTCAATACTTGCACACTCTTTAACTGCCTCGTAGGCTTCGCGGAGTGAGCGCGATTGGTACTGGCCTGATAAGCGCTGCTTTTCGGTATCAATATCTACCTCATCGTGGTTAACAGCAGTAACCGAAAGCATATAAACCCCTGCGTTACCCTTAACTGGTCCTACAAGTTCTCCCTCAGCTGCATTAACAGCAGTTGCAATTACGGCAGGCTCAAAGCCAACGGTTGGCAACGAGAACGATGCAAACGAAATGCGCGTAGCATTTTGCATTGCTAATGAGAGGTCTGTAGATAAAGCATCGATAGATGAGGCATTAGCCATTGCTGTGGCAAAATCTTGCGAAAGCATTTCTGCTTTCTTTTCCTTAATCACCTCGTTCTCTATCTGATCTTTAACTTGAGCAAGTGGGGCAATGCCGTCCTCCTTAACCGACTTGAGCGCTGCAACAACAAAGTTATCGCCAAACTCAAAAACGGGGGATACCTCATTAACCTCTGAGCGGTAGGCCCAACGTACCATTTCCCTTGGATTCTCAAGACCAGCAACATTTCTGTCGGCCTCCTTAAGGTTCGAAGCAATTCGCTTCGATAGCTTTTGCTCCTGTACAGCCTTAATAAACTGCTCGTAGGTTGTATTTAATCCAGCAAATTCGCTCGCTTTTTGGTAGGTTTGCTGATAGGTTTTAGTACTTGGTATTACGTTACGCTCAAGTATTGCCACCTGTACTTTTTTGGCAGGAACACCTTTATCGAGTATTTCGATGATATGAAAACCGAATTGGGTCTCAACCATAACGATATCACCTTTTCGTCCTTCGAAACACGCATCGTTAAAAGGTTTTACCATCACACCCTCATTAAACCAACCTAAATCGCCACCTTTTGAGGCAGAGCCGGGGTCATCGGAATGCTCTTCGGCTAGCTTTGCAAAGTTACGAGTACGCTTAGCTATGGGGAACAAGCTATCGGCTTTTGCCTTAGCGCTATTGTAATCTTCTAGCGTGTTGCCCCTCGGGCTAATTAGGATATGGCGTGCTTTAACGGAATCGGGCAGCATTGCAGTTTGAACTAATCGGGCAATTTTATACGATTCGTCACTAAAAAATGGGCCGAACGTATCGTTAACCTTGGCGTTAAATGCCCACTGATCAACCTCCTCGTTTTGCAGCTCGCCTTGCTTATAGAAAGTTTCATCGAAAGGAGTATCAGAGTTTAGGTTTGTAAACTGCACTGGCTCTGGCGCATTTACAAAGTCGGCCTTGATGCCATTGATCCACTCCTCTGCATTGTTGTAATCATCCTGCGATGGAGTTATCGGAAACACTACATACTCAACATCACGAGCAGCTTGCTGTTCGTAATTGTTCTTGTGGTTTTTATAGTAATCCTTTATTTCGCTTTCGGTAACGGTAATGGTCGAATCGTTAATTGTGGAATATCGGCTTACTAGGTAGTTGAAATCGACCTTTTTGCTTCGGTTGCTAACCGACTGGTTGGCCTGAAGGCTAGTAACAGCAATACCTTTGCGTATTAGGTTATTGTATTTTGTGAATAGCCTATCGCGAATAATCAACGACTCAAGGTAAAGCCAAATTTGCTTTTGCAAACCCGAGGGGTCAGCCTCCATATTTTTAAGGAACTGAACAACCATTGCTGGGTCAACTTCTCCGGTTTGAGGGTTGCCAAACTCTTGCCTAATAATGGGGTGAATATTTCGCCCCTGAACCATGTCGAACAGCTCGTCGGCAGAAACTGCTATACCAAGACTTTTATATTTATCGCCTAGCACATGTTCTTGCACCATTTCATTCCACACCTCTTCCCTAATGCTCTCCATGGTTTGCTCGTCGAGAGATGTTTGCCTACGCGATGCTTTGTTTAGCTCAGCAAGATAGTCGACGCGCTCTTGATACGCCTGAAGAGGGATTGATTTACCATTTATCTCTGCAATCTCAAACTGATTTCGGGTAAATAGTGACCCTCCCGAGCCAAATAAATCGCCAAGTATAAAGGCCAAAAGCGCTAGCCCTATAACAACTGCAACCAGCGTTCCTGCACGATTTCTGAGTTTCTCTAGTGTTGCCATTTAAAGTTAATATTAGTTCAAAATTTCCGTTTTTTTTGAGGCTACGAATATAGCTATTTTAGCGTATAGCATAAAGTCTTAGCACACTTTTTAAGCATTATTTTAAAAAACATGTTTCGAGAAACTAGCAAAAGGTGATATAATGAAGATATTGATGCTGATTACTTTGCATTATCCCTCGGAAGGTAGTATGGTTAGGTACAGCAAATCGATTCTTGTTCTGTCCATTTTGGCCACTTTTACCTTAAAGTTACCAATGTCGATAACCTCTTGGGACTTGGGAATGCTTTGAAATTTGTGGATGATAAACCCCGCAAGCGTATCGTACTCCTCCGATTCGGGTATGTTAAATTTATACTTCTCGTTAAGGTAGCTAACCTCAAGCCTACCCGAAAGGATAAACTCGTGCTCGGAAAGTTGCTTATCAACAAAGTCAACCTGATCGTGCTCATCATCAATTTCGCCAATAATCTCCTCAATAATATCCTCTATGGTAACCAAGCCTGCAGTTCCGCCAAACTCATCAACAACAACAGCAATGCTATGCTGCTTCTTGATAAAGGATGTTAGCAGCTTGTGAGCGAGCATGGTTTCGGGTACAAAATCAATTTTCAGCAGCTTCGACTTAATGCTCTGTGGTTTTTTAAAAAGATCTTTACTGTTAACGTATCCAGTAATATTATCGATACTGCCATCGTAAACAGGAATTCGCGAATAGTTTGTGCTAATGAACTTCTCCTTTAGCTCGTCTATCGAGCTGCTAATATCAATGGCTTCAATATCTGTTCGAGGAATCATGCACATGCGAACCTTTATCTCACTAAAATCAAGGGCATTCTGAAACATCCTAATGTCGTGCTCATGCTTAGTGTCTTCACCCTCCGATGCCTGAACCTCTCCGACAAAATTATCGAGATCGATTTTCCCAAATATTTGGCGTTTATTTCCTGTTGATATTTCCTGCCTGAGCACATACTTTATTATGCCAACTGAAAGCCATGTAGAAACTTTACTAATTGGGTACAATACTACGTAAAAGAATAGCATTGGTAGCGAAAAAAAGTTAAGGAAAACATTTGGGTGTACCCTAAATAACGATTTTGGCAAAAACTCAGCAGTTACCAGTATAATGGCGGTGCTAATAATTGTTTGAACGAGAAGCAAACCCATTTCGCTTGGTATATATGAACCAAGAAAAACGCCCAGCACTTTAGCCATTCCAATACCATACACCACAAGGGCAATGTTATTCCCAACAAGCATTGTAGCAATGTACTGGCTAGGGTTTCGGGTAAAAATGCTTACAATACGTGATGCAAAAGTACCCTGTTTCCGATCAATCTCTATACGAAGCTTATTGGCAGAAACAAAAGCAATCTCCATTCCAGAGAAGAGTGCTGAGAAGAGAACTGATAAACCTATTATTACCGGATTATAGTCCATTTAACAATTAAGCGTTTTGGTTTGAGGAGAGCTGTTTTCGCTTATAACGCCTAAGGGCATACATTAGCGTTGCAACCACTGTTAGTATAAAGAACATATAACTTCGGTCAAACCCCACATTTAACGTTGAGTACACTCCGAAAGCAAGGCATATTAATGCTAAGAGAATCCAAATAACTTCCATTGCAATAGCCAATTTACTCATGTTCTTAGCTTTTTCGTTTTGGTAAATATAGCAATTTTTAAGTATACATGGGAGATACTTTGCACTTACTCCTCTTTAACGTACAAGGTACCGGTTGGCTTAAGAATAACCCAATCGTCGAAAGCCTCATCGGATTCCATGCCTTCGCCGAAAAGCACATCCTCTCCTGAGGTTATTTTTACCATGTCGTTTGAGTAAATTCTTTTCGCCTCCTGATCCCAAAAAAGCTGCTCAGTGTTTAGCACATCGCCCTTGGCGTTTTGAGCAACAACATCGTACCTTGCGTTCCAAAGCTTTTTCTCCTCGTAAAAAATGGCGTAGTTGGCTGTAAGCTGCGATTCAATTTCAACCGAATCGTTGTAGTTATACACCGTTATACCCTGTGGAAACTCGTTGTATGGTTCTTCGGCAAATTGATAGTAGCGCGATTCGGGGGCAAGAATTTCAACCTTTATCTTTCCGTTCTCGGTGTATAGTATTTCAATGTTGTAGGCAACAACTCCGGGTACGTTCTCCCTTTCGGCCAGCTCGTGCACTTTGTCGATGTTAGTTTTGCACGAAAAAAACAATAAAGTCCCTGCTAATGCAGGGACTAATTTTTGAAATACGCCATATCTTTTAACAAACTTCACTGTAAAGCTGAATTAAGGACGCGCTCTAACAGTTGTGCTTTCGTTAATCCAGCAGCCAACCGAATACCTTGAGCCTAGGCTAAGATCTTGGAAAAAAATATCGTTTTGAGCAGGGAAATACTGAGAATAAACTTCAATTAGCTTGTTACAATCATTCTCAAGAGTTGGATCAACCTGCTTTGCCTTAGTAAACTTATCTACTGCAGCCCAGTATCTGGTTTTCTTCTGAAACTCATCTGTAAAGCAATTCTTTTCAGCAGCATAAATGTTACCAATTAGTATATATGCGTGTCCCATTTGGGGATTAAATGTAAGCGACTGCAATGCTAATGAGCGAGCCTCTTGTGGTTTTTTAAGGTTATTAAATACTATGCCTGCATACTCAACTAAGTATATTGATTTGCGAACAGAGTCCTCTTCTAGCTTAATTGCTTCTTTATAATAGGTTTCAGCTTTACTGTAGCTGCTCATTCTATCAAACATTTTTGCCAACTCGTAGGCTAGGTTTGAAGTTGGTTGCTTGGCGAATAGTTTCTCAGCTGTATTTCGGTAAAAAGTTCTGTCTTCACACCTGTTAGCGCTAAGCAAGTTATAAGTTTTTGATAGTAGTTCAACATCATCAGGATTGTTTTCAACTCGCTGCTCAAAAATTTGTGTAAGGTTATCGCAGTTTGCTACACCAGCACCAGAGAAAATTGCATCAACGTTTTCTTTTACCTGCTGTAATCTAGTATCAGTCGGTTTCTCTGCAATTTGAACATCAAGATAATCGGCAATGAGAGCATAAGTTTCGATAACATTTTCAGCTGAAAGCTTTTGGTTATCGTACATGGTTTTTGTAATAGCCATCAAGGTATATAAAACTGGTGCATCCGATGCATCCTCCTCCATCTCAACCGATTCCTTAAGGTAGGCAAATGCCTCTTCGTATCGGTCGGATGCTAAGCTAGCCAAATCCATTCCCTTTTGTCCAAGCAGGATACCTTTTCTGTCGAAATTCTCAATGCGCAAATCGTAAATCATCATTAGCGAATCAATAAGTTCGGTTCTTCTGTTTGGGTTCTGCTCGGCATCAATCCAAACCTTTAACATTCTTGCTCCATGAATGTAGGTGTTTTGCGAAGCAGCAGGACATATGGTTAAAACCTTTTGCCAATATGGCTTAGCCATATCGTAGTTCCGATGGTTATACTGTTCGCGATAAAGCGAAAGGTTGGTAGCACATTCTTTGCGAGCCTCTTCATCAACCCCATACTTTGGGTTTTGAAGATAGCTTTGAGCTGTAACGCTTGGTGTGAACATCAAAGCTACAACAGCGACTAAAATGCTTAGTTTAAGTAAAGTTTTCATTCTATATCCTTTTAAGTTTACTAATTTGCTAGTTGATTTTTTGTTTTACAAACCAGAAATCGTAAAACGTGAAGCCAAAGTTAATTATTCCGTAGCTTTCTTGTACCAATCCGTTATCGAGTGTTCCTTTTCGACCCAGCTCTAATGCAATATTGAAAGATGTTCTGGTTCTGCGGAACGGTAACCCTACTCCAAATGTTATGCCATAATCATTTATCTGATTATCACGCAGCTGCAAGTAGGTGTTTTTATGGTAAAATCCGGCTCTGTAGCTAATGCGCTTAAAGTAGCTCCTTAAATCGAATGGATTTGGAGTATACTGAACACCAACTCTAACTGATTTTGAGTTTGTGAGCAAACCATTCGCGTTAAGGTATTGGGCTTTGGTCCAATCTTGAAATGAGTACTCTGCACCTACAAGTAGCTTATTGGAGTATGCAAAGGTAAATCCTCCTGAGAAGTTGGCAGGGAACTCGAACGAATTATTCTTATTCTCCTCATAAACTATTGTATCCGTTGTTCCTCCTAAAGGATAGGAGACAAACCTAATATGCGTTGCATTAAGCGATGTTTTGTTATCGAGCGTAGCACCCAGTACTATTTTGTACTCCTTTTCTTTTCCTGCAAAAATGGTGTACTGTGCGCCAAAGCTAAAAACGATATCGCGAACAACGAAGCTGTTTAGCTCATCGTAACCTACGTAAGTGGAATATTCGGGGAACTCTTCAGAAAATTTATACTCTATTGCACCAAACAGATACGACATGTTTGCCCCAATGGAAAAATTTTTAAAAGGCTCAACGGCTGTCCCAAAGTAAAATTGGGTAATTCCGCCATTTCCATTGTGGTAGTATTTTATTGGACCTATGGAGCTAAGCAGGTACGGATCCATTTCGGTATGCTTAATTCTGTAGCCAACATTGCTGTATGGCTGAAGTCCAAGGCTTGCTCCCATCCATTTAGTAAGCGGAAATTGCATGGCTAAATGGTGCAGATTACCTGTAGAATTTGTATTGCTTTGGTTGCCCGATTTATAGTTTACGGTTGCCCCTTCAACTCCAAAGTCGAAAATAAACGACATAGTGTCTTGCGAAGTATAAGATGCTGGATTTAGGTAGCTAACCCATGTGCCATTTCTTATACCCTGGGTTATCCCTCCCATGGCTTTAGTGTTGGCATATCCTTGATTACGAATTTCGCCCAACCCGTAACGTGAATATGGTGAATAGGTTGTTAAGCTTTGAGAAGAGGCCACAAAAGACATTGTCCAAAGGGCTAGTGTGAGAAGAAGAGTTTTGCTGTTATTCATTATAGTTTAGAATTCGATTTAGTCCAAAAATCAAAAGATTTGGATGCACAAAGATGCTATTTTTTAACTTTTTATCAAAGAAATTTGCATTGCCACCAGTAAAAACTACAGTTAAGTTTGGGTACGCTTTTGCCACCATGCTAATATATCCATCAACCTCATTTATAACGCCATTTAAAACCCCCGATTGTATAGAGTCTTTGGTTGAAGCTCCTACCAATGGGAAATCATAGTCAATTGAAAACAACGGAAGCTTAGCTGTAAAAGTATTTAGCGCTTTAAAGCGCATGTCGATACCTGGCGAAATGGCTCCGCCGAGGTATTCCTCCTGGTCGCTTACTATATCATAGGTAATTGCCGATCCGCAATCGACAACAAGCAAATTGCTTGATGGATAAATGGTACTAGCCCCCACTGCCAATGCCAACCGATCGACCCCTAGCGTTTCGGGTGTTTTATAACAATTTTTTAGGGGGATCATTACCTCGGAGCTAAGCGTTAAAACATCCAGTTTGTGAGGGAAAAAATCGTCAAAGTTTGAAGGTAATTCCCCAACCGACGAAACGATTGCCCTGCCAATACCATAGCTTAAAACCAGCTCGGCAACAACATTGGGTGTAAGCGTTGAGTAGCGATTGTGATATATGAGCTCATCATCGGCAAAAACCGCAATCTTTGTAAGAGTATTCCCCACATCAATAACTAAATTATTCCTTTGCTTAACGCTCTTCATGGTAATGAAAATATTTACCCTACAAACGCCTTTAACGGGTTGATTCGTATATCTGTTTTACCATTAACAATGCTTCATCCATGCTTTTAACATCTTTACAAACTAGCATGAGCTTTTCGCGCTGCTCCTTTAACTGGAACTTTTTAGGATTATGCTGAATGAAGCCAATGATATTGGCAAAGGTGTTGGATCTATAAAATGCCGACACCTGATTTGCAATAAAGTAACCTGTGAGCTGCTCGTTTTTAATGATAACCTTCTCCATTCCTAGCGATTTCAACATCCATCGCAGCTCAACAACGCTTAGCAGCTCTTTAACCTGTTGGGGTAAATTGCCAAAGCGGTCCTTAAGCTTATATTCAAAAGCATCGAGCTCTTGCGGAATGGAAATGCTATCGAGTTCGCGATAAAGACGCATACGCTCGGGAACACTGCTGACGTACGAATCGGGAATTAGGAGCTCAAGGTCAGTCTCAACGTGGCAGTCAATGCTATTGGGTTTCCACTCGTTTGGTTTGGGAGTAGCATCGGTGGTTAAAACCTCGGCAAACTCTTCGTCGCGAAGTTCCTGCATGGCCTCATCGAGAATTTTATGATAGGTTTCAAAACCGATATCGGCGATAAAACCACTTTGCTCTGCACCCAGCATGTTTCCAGCACCTCGTATATCTAAATCCTGCATGGCAATGCTAAAGCCGCTACCTAGCTCCGAAAACTCTTCAATAGCCTTTAGCCTTCGCCTTGCCTCTTGGGTTAACCCTTCGAGCGGAGGAGCCATCAGATAGCAAAATGCCTTTTTGTTCGAACGGCCTACCCTACCCCTAAGCTGATGCAAATCGCTAAGGCCAAACATGTGGGCATTGTTTATGATTATCGTGTTTGCATTAGGAATATCGAGCCCCGACTCAATAATTGTGGTTGATATTAGCACATCGTAATCGCCCGAAATAAAGTCGAGCATGGTTTTCTCAAGTGCAGCAGGATCCATTTGCCCATGGGCAACTATGGAGGTTACGTTATTGCATATTTTGGATATCATCTGCTGAACCTCGCCAATGTTCTGCACCCTGTTGTGAACAAAGAACACCTGACCCTCCCGGCTAACCTCGTACTCAATGGCCTCTTTTATTACCTCGGTGTTAAACGTATGCAACTCGGTAGCAATAGGATGCCGGTTAGGTGGAGGTGTATTGATGATAGATAGATCGCGAGCGCCCATTAGCGAAAACTGAAGGGTTCGCGGAATGGGTGTTGCAGTTAGGGTTAAAGTATCGACGTTAACGCGTAGCTGCTTTAGCTTTTCCTTTGCCGCCACGCCAAACTTCTGCTCCTCATCAATAATCATTAAGCCTAGGTCCTTAAACTTTACCGACTTGCCCAGAAGAGCATGCGTTCCTATAACAATATCAACCTTACCCTCGGATAACCTTTGTAAAATTTCTTTTTGCGCCTTGGGACTTTTCATTCGGCTAACGAACTCAACTGTACACGGAAAATTTGCAAGCCGTTGCTTAAAGGTTTGAAAATGCTGCAAAGCAAGAATGGTAGTAGGCACCAAAACGGCTACCTGCTTACTATCGGTTACGGCTTTAAAGGCTGCTCTTACTGCCACCTCGGTTTTTCCAAAACCCACATCGCCACAAACAAGCCTATCCATAGGGATAGCGCTTTGCATATCCTCCTTAACAGCCTGCGTAGCCTTTTGCTGGTCGGGTGTATCCTCATAAATAAAAGAGGCTTCGAGTTCCTCCTGCAGATAGGTATCGGCCGAAAATACAAATCCCTTTTCGGCCTTGCGTTTCGCGTAAAGGGCAATGAGCTCCTTTGCAATATCCTTAACTTTTCGTTTTGTGTTCTGCTTAAGCTTTTGCCATGCTCCTGAACCAAGCTTGTAAAGCTTAGGTTGCTCCGCCTCTTTCCCTCTGTATTTCGAAATTCGATGTAAGGCATGGATATTCACAAGTAGCGTATCGCCATCTTTATATGTAAGCCTAACCGATTCTTGCACCTTCCCGTTTACCGAGGTTTTAACCATGCCATTAAATACGCCAATACCATGATCGACATGAACAACGTAATCGCCAGGTTTTAGGCTAAGAAGCTCTTTCATCGATAGGCTATCGGATTTGCTTAGCTCGTTTTTCAGCTTGAACTTATGGTACCTATCGAAAATTTGGTGGTCGGTGTAAACACACCACTTTAGGCTGTGGTCGGTAAAACCTTGCGAAAGAGATGTGTTTATTGGCGTAAATTTTACTTCGGGGTTAATATTCTGAAAGATATTTTCGAGACGCTTGTGCTGCGCTGTGCTATCGGCTAAAATAACAGTTGTGTAACCCTTCTGCGTGTTGTCAGCGATATGCTCACTAAGCAAATCGAAGTTCTTGCGAAATGCCGGCTGAGGAGCAATCTGAAAATCGATGGTTGCATTTGGCTTTAGCTGCGGTCTTAGGCCAAACTCAATTAGGCCAAAGTGCTGAATACTATCAAAAAACTGGGCTCCAGAGGCAAAAGTATCGTTGTTGTTTGCAGCCTCAAAGGTACTATTCATCTGCCCCATAACAACCTCAAGGTCGTGTATCCAAACTAAAGCATTCGGAGAAATCGCATCTGTTAGCAATTGCCTATTCGCATTTTCGCCACTCACCTGCAGGTTAGGAATTATGGTTATGCTATCGAACTGCTGAGAGGAGAGCTGACTATCGACCTCGAAGGTTCGAACTGACTCAACCTCATCGCCAAAAAAATCGATGCGATAGGGTAATGATGACGAAAACGAGAATACATCCACAATGCTCCCTCGAACCGAAAACTGGCCGGGTTCATAAACAAAATCGTTACGCTGAAAACCAATACTTATAAGGAAATCGACTAAGAACTCTTGCGTTATGGTTTCGCCCACCGAAAGAGCTATGGTGTTTTTACCAAAATGCTCAGCGGTAACAATCTTCTCGGCCAATGCTTCGGGATAGGTTACAATAACCGCCCAAGCATTTTCATTATCGTTAAGCGATTGTAACGCTTTCTGTGTATCGGTTCGTTGTATCAGGGCGTCGGGGTGCACCTGCTCAAACTGAACTGCTCTTTTGTACGACGATGGAAAAAAATGGACGTTGCCTGTTGGCAATATGTTTGAGAGATCGGAGAAAAAGTATGCAGCCTCCTCTTTATCGTTTAGCACAACAATCTCAACTATTTGAAGTTCCTGAGCAATTGCAGCATTTACAATTGCAGCCGACGACCCGGCCATTCCCCTAAGCCTAAGTCGAGGTTTTTGAGTTGACTTGAGCTCGTTTATAGCCTGAATAACCGACTGATGCCTTTTATACTTTTGAAGCAGTTCAGTAACTAGGAAATTACTTTGCATTAAGGATTTAATCTGTGCAATGCAAAGGTAAAACGAAATAGATATCCAACAAACCCACAATTGATAAAAAAAGTTAATACGCAGAGTAGCCCTTAAAGCCGCATTTAAATGAATGAAACACCATTTAAAAATAGATTTTTATCTTTGTAAGCAGATTAAGGTATACATTTTATGCTAATGCAACATGAGCCAACCAATAAAACATATTGATATAAAAGAGGTTATAAAGGGCAAGAGTCCAAGGCTCGCCCGATTGCTCCCTGGCTTTATCATCCGATACCTCAAGCGCATTATTCACGAGGATGAGATAAACCAAGGGCTAAATAGTTTTGGGCATAAGCGAAATGTTGAATTTATTGATGAGGTACTTAACTTCATAGACGTATCGTACACTATTGAGGGGCTTGAAAAACTTGACGAAAACGAAAGGTACATTTTTGCCTCGAACCATCCGTTGGGCGGGCTCGATGGGATGATCCTAATCCATGCGCTTGGCAAAAAGTTTAGCAGCATTAAAGTTCCGTCAAACGATTTACTAATGAACATAACTCAGCTTAAAGACTGCTTTATCCCTGTAAATAAGCACGGAAGCCAAACAAAAGAAAATGCACGCATAATGGATGAAAGCTACGCATCGGATATGCAAATGTTTAGCTTCCCTGCTGGACTTTGCTCTCGAAAGCAAGGGGGTAAAATTGAGGATTTAGAATGGAAAAAAAGTTTTATTGTAAAAGCCAAAAAGCACCACCGAAATGTAGTACCTATATTTTTTAGCGGGAAAAATTCAAACTTTTTTTACAACTTAGCACGTGCACGAAAATTTTTAGGTATAAAGGTTAACCTTGAAATGCTTTACCTTGTGGATGAAATGTTTAAGCAAAGGGGACAGCGCCCCCATGTAGTAATTGGCAACCCTATTGAATACACCACATTCGATTCGACCAAAACGCCTATGCAATGGGCAGCATGGGTTAAAAAGAAGGTTTACGAGCTGAACAAAATTTAACATCGCAGAGCATTAGCACTAATTATGTACTACTTTTGCAAAAAATATTGGGTATGGAACAAATTATTGAACCCGTAAATAAAGGCTTAATTTTAGAAGAGCTAACGCAGGATAAGCTTGTTAGAGAAACAAACAATGGAGGAAATTTGCTATACATTATTACCGCACACAATTCGCCAAACACCATGCGCGAAATTGGTCGGTTGCGCGAGCTTAGCTTTCGAAGTGCTGGAGGGGGTACAGGCAAAAGCATCGATATTGATAAGTACGACACATCTGAAAACCCATACAAGCAGCTAATAGTTTGGGATCCAAAGGACAACGAAATACTTGGAGGGTACCGATTTCACATCGTTGGCGCTGGCGAAGAGATGCACCTATCGACAACTGCTCTTTTCAACTTCTCCGAAAAGTTTAAGAAAGAATACATACCACATATGATTGAGCTAGGCCGATCGTTTGTTCAGCCTAGGTACCAATCGGCTCAACGGCGTGCAAAAGGGCTTTATGCGCTCGACAACCTATGGGATGGCCTTGGGGCTTTAGTGGTTCTGAACCCTGGAATTAAATACTTTTTTGGTAAGGTAACCATGTACAAGCAGTACAACCAAAAAGCGCGAAATATTTTGCTGTACTTCATGGAAAAGTACTTTACCGATAACGAACGTTTGGTTACACCAATTACCCCATTGGAGGTTGATACTGACAGAGATGAAATGGCTAAACTCTTTAACGGCTCCGATTATAAGGAGGATTACAAAATTCTTTCAAAAGAGATTCGTAAACTAGGCGAGAATATCCCTCCGCTTATTAATTCGTACATGAACATTAGCCCATCGATGAAAGTTTTTGGTACCGTTGTTAACCCATACTTTGGCAACGTTGAGGAAACGGGCATTATGATTACCATATCGGACATCTATCAGAACAAGTTTGACCGTCATATCCTATCGTTCATTAAACGAAAAATTAGGCGTAAGCCATAGGCAGTATCAAAACGAAAAGGCTGGCTCCAATTCGCCAATTTTGCGGTTAGCGACAGCCTTTATTTATTCTTCTTAGAAGCTATTCTTCACCAAACTCCTCCTCAAACAATTTCTTGAACTTATCCATATCACCATCAATTCGTTGGTAACTCTCGCATTGTGCAGCCTCCTTACTATTGTACTCCTGTAGCTGCTTTAGGTACTTAAGCAATGTTGCCGAACGAAGCACTCCTGAATTTCGCGACGTACCAACCGTATTGGCATACTGCTGAAGATACTCGCAAGCTTTATTAAAATTGGCCGATTTATAGAAGTAAATATCAATAAGCTTTATTAGCGACTCAAGGCGCATTTCGAGATGTTTCTTTGAATCGATAGATGCAGGGATAGTTGAAACAACAATATCGAACTTTTGTGCGGCCTCGGTATAATCGGCCTTACTGTAATCGCGGAGTGCTGAATTATAGCTTAAGTCGGCAGCCCTTAGCGCACGCCTGTCCTGCGATAGTAAATACGTTGGTACTAGCAAAGCACCAATCAATAGAATTATAGCAAACTTCTTCATGGCATCAAACATTTTGGTTAGTATTTAAAAATAGGCAAATTTGATTACAAGTTCAATGCCAAGAATGCTTTACCCTTTTAGTATGCTCTTTGGTTTCGTCCCTCGATAAAATTAATGAACGAGCTGTTTACCACCTTGTTCCCACCAGGCGTTGGGTAATTTCCCGTAAAATACCAATCGCCATTATCGTTAGGGCAAGCCTCGTGTAAGTTTTCAATAGTTTGATAAACAATCTTCACCTTGGCATTCATCCCCTTTGGGGTGAGCAGCTGCGCAATTTTATCGGAAATTTGATCGGGGGTAAAAGGCCTGTAAATGTCCTTTACGTAGTTTACAATTTCCTCCTTGGGCAAGTTTTGTTGAGCCTTACACTGCTTGTAAACAGTATTGATTAAGCTCTCCTGTCCCGTTTCCTTGAGCAACTCTATTGCCGCGCGAAACGCCACAAAATCGCCTAGTTTGGCCATATCAATGCCATAGCAATCGGGATAGCGAATTTGTGGTGACGATGATACCACTACCACCATTTTTGGACCTAGCCTATCGAGAATGCGCAGGATGCTCTCCCTGAGCGTTGTACCCCGAACAATTGAATCGTCAATAACAACCAAATTGTCAACTCCTTCGCGAAGTGCGCCATAGGTAACATCGTACACATGGCCAACCAAATCGTCACGCCCCGAATCTTGGCTAATAAACGTGCGAAGCTTAACATCCTTAACGGCAATTTTCTCAATTCTGGGTCGCGATGCTATAATTCTCTCGATATCGGAGGACGATAGGCTGCCATTACCCTCTTTTATCAACCGCGATTTTTCCTTCAGCATGTAATCCTCAACCCCTCGAACCATACCGTAAAAAGCTGTTTCGGCGGTATTTGGGATAAAAGAGAATACCGTATTCTCCAAGTCATAATCAATTTTATCGAGAATTACAGGTGTTAAAAGCTCTCCAAGCTTTATGCGCTCGCGGTAAATATCCCTATCGGTACCTCGCGAAAAGTAAATTCGCTCAAACGAGCACGAACGTCGCTGTTGGGGCACTCGGATTTCATCCATTGATACCTCGCCGCTGCGCTTAACAATTAAAGCATATCCAGGCTTTATCTCATTTACATCGGCAGTGGGGATGTTCATTACGGTTTGAATAACCGGACGCTCCGAGGCAACTACAACAATCTCGTCGTTGGCATAGTAAAAAGCCGGACGTATACCCCATGGATCCCGACAAACAAAAGCATCACCGTGGCCAAGCATACCGGCAAGGGCATAACCCCCATCGAAATCCTTTGTGGCTTCTTGAAGCACTTTTCGTACGCTAATGCTATCGGCAATAAGGTTGCTTATCTCAACATTTGCAAAGCCATCATTTTTGTACTGCCGGAAAAGTTGCTGGTTTTCCTCATCGATAAAGTGGCCTAACTTTTCGAGTACGGTTACTGTATCGGAGTAATCCTTAGGGTGCTGTCCTAAATCGATAAGCCTTTGAAACAGCTCATCAACATTGGTCATGTTAAAGTTGCCAGCCAGAACCAGAGTTCGCGATTTCCAGTTGTTTTCGCGCATTACCGGATGAACATAGTCGATGGAATTGTTGCCAAACGTTCCGTAGCGTAGATGTCCAAGGTAAAGATCGGCAGCAAAGGGGATATTCTGCTTTGCCCAAAGCGGATCGCTGAACAAGTCGGGTTTTTCGCGCCACTGGTCTAACCCTTTATGAATAGAATCGAAAATATCGCGAATTGACGAGGAGGAATTGCTTCGTACCCTATCGATATATCGATACCCGGGCTTTAAATCGAACTTAATGCTTGCCACTCCTGCACCATCCTGCCCACGGTTATGCTGCTTTTCCATGAGTAGGTAAAGCTTGTTGAGTCCGTAGGCCCAAGTTCCGTATTTCAACTGGTAATACTCTAGTGGTTTTAGCAAACGGATTAGGGCAATGCCACACTCGTGCTTAATTAGTTCAGACATGTAGCGAATAATAATTGAAGGTTATGGCCAATAAAAAAGACAGGCAGCCAAAAGTGCTGCCTTTAAACCTATAAAAGGAATTATGCTTGAGGCAAGACTCCTGTTTCCATTTATTTTTACAGGATTGGAGTATTGCAGTAAGCGTCTCATTAAATATGATATACAAATCAATCTAAACGGGGAAAATTAATCCACTCACTAATAATAAATGCTTTGGGGTATTTACGCGATAATTGCTTAAGCTGCTTTAAGGCTTCGTCGCGTGAGCGAAAATCGCCTACTGAAACTTTGTAGTATGGGCTTTGAAATGTTCGGTATACCGATAAGCCGGGGAACTCTTCCATGAATTCGTTCATTACCTCCAAAGAGCTAGCACGTGAATGCTGACCTAAATCGAAGTAAATTCTGATACGAAAACCCTGCATTCCGGGTCGTGAAGCATTTTGCACGTAGTACGCGTTAAGTAGTTCGCCAATCTCACCCTCCTGGCTAATGCTAATATTTCCCATTTCTGGATGGAATTTTTCAAGCTCTTCAATAATTGCCAAGGTTTTTTGAGCCGATAGGCTAAGCGAAAGCACTAACCCTAGCAATAAGGTTGATAAAAACTGAAAAACTTTGGATTTGGCAAAAAACATAGAATGCTAAATTTTTGCTTAGGTTGCAAAGTTAAAAAAAGTTTTGGTAAACACTTACATTAAGCTGGTAAGATTAAAGCTAAAGCGATGAGGCAATATTCCGAAAGGGTTGTCGGGCTACCTTTATGGTTTTACGAACCGGAAACGATTTCCCCTTTATCTTACCCTCAACTTCAATTCTATCGAGCAACGATTCAACGCTTCCTGACGAGGCTATGCGAAACGCATCGGCAACCGTGCGCAGCTCAATTTCGGCAGGAACAACGTATGTTTGTCTAGAGCAAGGTGCAAGTTTAATTGGTTCCGCAATTCGAAACATTCCCAACTCCCTATCATTGAGCCAAGCCTTGAACTCAATTTGCGTTACCGAAATTTTACGGGTATTGGGGTTATCAATTTCCACATTGAGATTAAGCAGGACAACATTTCGCTGAAGTCCTCGGAACTGCACTCGACTAACCTCCTTAATGAAAATATCGTTGTACCGGCCGCAACCCGAAACTAGTGCAACCAGAACGAAAAAAGCAATTGCCTTAAAAAAACTCTTGAAACTTCTCATTGTTAGCTACGGGATATTTGCGTTTCTGGTCAGCAATTGGCATGCCAAGTCTACTCGCCCTCCTCAAGGGCTTTTAGCAGCTCGTCAGTCATTTCGATATTGTGGTAAACGTTTTGCACATCATCATTATCCTCAAACTCGTCAACTAGCCTAAGCACTTTCATTGCGGCTTCAGGTTCGAGGGTTTTATAAGCGTTTGGTATTCGCTGAAGGCTTGCATTCTCGGCTTCAATATTTAGCTCATCCAATTTTTTTTGCATGCTACCAAATTCGGCCATGGGGCAGTAAATGGTAAAGGTCTCCTCGTTTTCCTCAATCTCCTCTGCTCCTGCATCAATAAGCTCGAGTTCCAGCTCATCAATATCAAGGTTTACCTTCTCTTTGAGGATGGTGAAAACCCCTTTGCGCTCGAACATAAAGCTAAGCGATCCGTTTGTGCCCAAACTGCCTCCGCGTTTGCTAAAAATTGAGCGTATTGCGCTAACAGTGCGGTTATTATTGTCGGTAAGGCATTCAACAAAAATTGGCACACCCTCGGGGCCATAACCCTCAAAGGTCATTTCCTGTAGCGCATCGCCTTCCTTATCGGCCTTTGTAATGGCTCGTTGGATATTATCCTTTGGCATGTTAACGCCCTTGGCGTTATTAATAGCAAGCCGTAGCCTTGGGTTTGCCTCTGGGTCGGCTCCTCCCTCTTTAACGGCTACTGTAATTTCCTTTGTAATTCGGCTAAACATTTTGGAGCGCTTTGCATCAAGCGCACCTTTCTTCCGCTTAATGGTTGACCATTTATTGTGACCTGACATAACAAATGTTTATTGGTTAGCATTTAGTTAAGCAAAGTAAGAGCCGTAAAAATAGCTAGAAAAATAGTATTTTCAATATTTGCGCGAAAGACAATCTCTTTTGGCATCTATAGGCTAATTGCTAGTGGATATTGGGCGATTTCGATTAAACAATGTTCAAGTAAAAAAGCGAGGAAAACGTATAAAGTTCCCTCGCTTTTTAAAACTAAACCAAACCGCTAATTTTCAACCAACCTCTTTACTTCTTTGCTTCCATCGGATTTATATAAAATGAGTCACTAGCATCCGAAAATCCGAAATTTTAAGTGCCCTCAGCATCCCTTATTTTTGAGTTCAACAAAAACTTAAAAATTATGGGACTCTTCAGGCGAAACGAAAATAGCAAAAAGCCAGTTATTCGGCACATCTTAGATATAGTTCCCCGCTGGATATTCGATAGCTGCACCAGCACCTATCAAACGGACAAAGGATGCAGCAAATACAGGACCTACGACCTGCTTGTTGCGTTAACCTTCGGACAGCTCAGCTATATCGCTATGCCTGCCCATGCTTTACTGGGCAGAGTTCCATTCAGCAAAGGGCGGGGTTAAGCTACATGCCGTTTGGGACGACATGCTGATGATACCTGAAGTGGTCAACATCAGCGAGGCCAAAGTCCACGATCGCTATGGATTAAAGCAGCTAGT
>OMKS01000663.1_pt1 | contig 31697 bp, 20 predicted proteins | sample 1674721 | NCBI WGS metagenome assembly OMKS01 (sample SAMN06264996, study PRJEB25208) | sediment metagenome | isolation source: hot spring sediment | place: USA: California | collected 2014-09-02 | reverse complement strand
TCCCCAATCCCCAATCCCCAATCCCCAATCACGAATCACGAATCCCCAATCCCCCCCCGTCTACTGTCTACTGTCTACTGTCTACCTTCTCTCCGCCCTCGCCCTCGCCACGTTTATGATCACCCCGCTGTCCAAGCCGTTGTGGGATCACCTGCCGTTGCTGGAAATCACGCAGTTCCCGTGGCGCTTTCTCTCGATACAGGCGCTCTTCACGGCGATGGTCACGGGGGCGATTGCCGATCTGAAAATCTTCAAATCTTCAAATCTGAAAATCATCATCGCGGTGGGGTTGTGTGGTATGGTGATTGCCGCTGCGTTGCTGGGGCTGCGACCTGAGCGGTTGCTGATTGCAGATGAAGACGTGACGGCAGAGCAATTGCTGTTCTACGAAATCTTCACCGGCAACATCGGCACGACGATCCGGTACGAGTATCTGCCGCGCGACGTGTCGCCGCGCCTCTACATCTCCGAGGCCGCCGTGGATGGTACATTGCGCCCGATTGCGGACGGCAGTGGGCTTCTGGCTTGGGACTTGCTGAAACGCACGCCCGTCAAGCAAGTGTGGCATGTGACGGTAGACGCGAGTGGCGCGACGGTCGCCTTTCCCCTCAACTGGTGGCCCGGCTGGCAAGCGCACGTAGACGGCGCGCGCGTCGATGCATTCCCAATGACCGGCTCTGGTCGGCTGACCGTCTCTCTGCCCACCGGAGAACACACCGTCACTCTGCGCTTACGCAATACGCCATTGCGTACGGTCGCTGAAATCCTCTCGGCATTGACGATAATAGGCCTTGCTGCCTGGGCGTTTGTGTGCCGAAAGTCAAAACCACGCATTATGCCCCCCCCGTCTACCGTTCTCTTACTTCTCGTCATCTCTATCGTGCTTCCTGCTCTCTTGCATCATACGCCCCTCGCCCCCGCGACGTTCTTCGACTTCAACCAGATGCCCTATCCACACGCCGGGCCGGTGGATGTCGGCGCGGCGCTATTGGAGGGCGTGACGCTGTCGGCGACAACGGTACACCCCGGCGGGTCGCTGACCGTGCAGCACACCTGGTCTGCGGTGCGCGATGGCCCGCTGACGGGTACACTACGGCTGGTCTCTCCGGCAGAGCCGCGCCACGGCGTTCCTTACGCACTCGCCGAGACGACATTCGCGTTGCCGTGTGATGGCGCTTGTGTGACAACGCTCGTGATGCCGGATGACTTGTCGCGGGGACTGTATCTGTGGGAAATACGGGTGGGGGAGGATGCGGTCTACATTGGAGCCGTGCGGGTACCCCATGGCCCGGCACGGCGGACGGATGCGCCAATACTGGCTGAGTTCCGCGATGTGACGTTACACGCTGTTGAAGTTTCCCCTGAGCTTGTCGAAGGGCCGACCCAGCCCGATCCGGCGACGCTGCGGCTGAAGATGACGTGGTCCACACCGGGGACGCCGCGCAACTGGTCGCTCTCGCTGCGATTGTTGGATGCGTCGGGGCGGCAATTGGTCCAGCACGACATCCAGCCGGGATATGGCTATCTGCCGACGACGCTCTGGTTGCCCGGCGAGGTCGTGACCGATTACCCGGTGCTCACGCTGCCGGAGGGCCTCGCGCCCGGCGATTACACGCTGCGCGTCGTCACGTACCTGCTGGCGACGATGGAGAGCGGTGGGCAGGCCGATATCCCGATCCGCCTGACGACGCCGACACTGTACGACCTGCGCGACGCTTGCTGTGAGTTGACCCGTAGGGGCGCGACGATTCTCTGCCAGGCGGGTCATGTGGCGTTACTCGGCACCGATCTGCCGGAGGAGCTTACCGAGGGACACTCACTCGATTTCCATGCGGAATGGAACGCTCTCGCCGTTCCCACCGCCGACCTGACGGCGCGTTGGGAAGTGCTGGACGCAAGCGGCAATGTCGTGGGCAGTGCGGAAGGGCCGCTAGCACCCGGTTCACGCACGTCCGAATGGCCCTGGCACACTTGGGTGCGAGCGCCGGTTCACATCGATCTGCCGTCCCTGTTGTCGCCGGGCGCGTATGACGTGCGCCTGACGTTGGCGGATGCCGTGTGTACATTCCGCGAGCGGGTGACGGTGTTAGCACGCCCGCGCGAGTTCGATGTCCCTGAAATCTCACATCCATTGGAGGCCGATTTCGGCGGCGAGATCCGGTTGCTCGGTTACGATATGCAACGTGAAGGGGATATGGTAACATTGGTCCTATGGTGGCAGGCGGCGATGTCGCCCACCCGTGATTACAAACGCTTCGTCCACCTCTACGACCCGGCGACCGAGAGCATCGCTGCGCAGGATGACGCGATGCCGCGCGCGTGGGCGTATCCCACGACGTGGTGGGTGCCAGGCGAGGTGGTGAGCGAGACGGTGACGTTGGATGTGGGCGACCGCGCAGACGCGGGCACCGTCTCCCCAGGGGAGTACCGTCTGGGCGTCGGCTGGTACGATCCTGGCACGTTCGACCGCCTTCCCGCGACCAACGCCGCCGGGCAACCGCATCCCTTGAACCGCGTCACACTCGACGCGACGGTGAAACGTTAGTAACAGCGACCAGTTTTGTCAGCAGATTAAGCAGATTTAGCAGATGTGTATGCAAATCAAATAAAATCTGCTTAATCCGCTAAATCTGCTGATAAAAATCTTGATGTGTGTTGTGGTTATCATTGAGGAGAAGATTTATGCCAAACGCGACTTTTCATTTTCCGCCGAACTTCCGTTGGGGTGTAGCAACGGCGGCGCACCAGATCGAAGGGAACAACACGAACAACCAGTGGTGGGCGTGGGAGCAGCAACCTGGGCGCATCAAGCAGGATCACAAATCCGGCCTGGCGTGTGATGCGTGGCAGCATCCAGAGGTGGATTTCGATCAGGCCGCCGCGATGGGGCTGAACGCGATGCGCCTCTCCGTCGAGTGGAGCCGGATCGAGGTTGCGCCGGGCCGCATCGATACGGCGGCGCTGGATCGCTACCGCGAGATGCTCAGGGGGTTGCGCGAGCGCGGCATTGAGCCGATGGTGACCCTGCATCACTTCTCCGATCCGATGTGGCTGGCGGATGAGGGCGGTTGGCTGAACGTGAACGTCATCCAGTACTTCACCCGCTACGTCGAACAGGTGGTGCGCGCGTTGGGCGAGTTCACCAACCTCTGGTGTACGATCAACGAACCGAATGTTTACGCCTACATGGGCTATATGGCGGGCGTTTTTCCGCCGGGGAAACAGGACAGCCGGCTGGCGTTCGCCGTGATTCGGGCGATGCTGCAAGCGCACGCGGCGGCCTACCGGCGCATTCACCGGGTGCAGGAGAACGCGCAAGTGGGACTGGCGCACAATCTGCGCTTCTTCGATCCCGCGCGCCCGCGCAATCTGCTCGACCGGCTGGTCGCGTGGGTGCGGGACATGGGCTTCAACCAGACGACGTTGAAGCCCGTGTGGAGCGGCTGGTGGGTGCCGCCGATGGGCTTCGGCCCGGCGCTGACGCTGCGCCGCACCCTGGACTGGATCGGCCTCAACTACTACACCCGCGATCTGGTGAAGTTTGACCGGGCGGCGCAGGCGGACTTTTACGCGCAGACGCTGCACGATCCCAAAGCTGAGTTGCTCGACGGCGATTACGGCGAATTGTACCCGCAGGGGATGTTCCGGGCGTTGAAACGGTTTGCGCGGATGGACATCCCCATTTACGTGACCGAGAACGGCATACCCGATGCGGACGACGATCAGCGCCCGCGCGCGCTGTTGCTGCACCTGCGCGAACTGTGGCGGGCGTTGCAGGACAACGTGCCCGTGCAGGGCTATTATCACTGGACGTTGACCGACAACTTCGAGTGGGCGGAAGGCTGGACGCTGCCCTTCGGCCTGATCGAACTCGACCCGCAGACGCAGACCCGCACGCCGCGTCCCAGCGCCGATTTGTACGCGGCGATTGCGCAGGGCAACGCGATCACGCCGGAACTGCTCGACGCCTACGCGCCGGAACTGCGCAAGGTGTTGTTGCCGGGATAATGAGATGAAAACGACAGACCTGGATTACACATTACCTGAAGAACTGATCGCGCAGACGCCGGTGGAGCCACGGGATAGCTCGCGCTTGTTGGTGTTGCACCGCGACGACGGGCGGTTGGAGCACCGCATTTTCCGCGACATCGGCGACTACTTGCGACCGGGCGATTTGCTCGTCGCCAACGAGAGCCGCGTCATCCCGGCGCGGTTGTTTGGGCACAAAGAGCCTGGCGGCGGCAAAGTTGAAGTGCTGCTGTTGCGAAAGCTGCAAGATGAGCGGTGGCGTTGCCTGGTGGGCGGCGCCCGCACGCACGTGGGAACACGCCTGCGCCTTGATCAAGATGGCGCGCCCTCGGCGTTGACGGCGGAGGTGCTCGAAGTGGGGGAGCGCGGCGAGCGTACGCTAAGATTCTCCGAACCGGTGGAGGCGTACTTCGACGTGCTCGGTGTGATGCCGTTGCCGCCCTACATCCACGAACCGCTGCGCGATCCCGAACGCTACCAGACCGTCTACTCGCACACGTTGGGCAGCGCGGCGGCCCCCACTGCCGGGCTGCACTTCACGCCGGAGCTGTTGCTTTCGCTGCGCGACCGGGGCGTGGGCTTTGCCTTTGTCACGCTGCACGTCGGGCTGGATACTTTTCGCCCGATCAGCGAGGAAACGATTGAGGAGCATCACATCCACACCGAATGGGGTAGCCTCAGCCTGCCCGTCGCCGAGCAGATCAACCGCGCGAAGGTGATGGGCGGGCGCGTCATCGCCGTGGGGACGACGAGCGTGCGCGTGCTGGAGACGGCGGCCCGGCGCGGCCTGCTGCAAACGCCCGACGACGCTCCCGGCGGCACGTGCCCCTGGCGTCCACTTGCGCCGTTCGAGGGCTTCACCGACCTCTACATCACGCCCGGCTTCGACTTTCGCGTCGTCGATGCGATGATCACCAATTTCCACCTGCCCAAGAGCACACTGTTAGCCCTGGTGATGGCCTTCGCGGGCGAGGACAACATCCGCCGCGCCTACGCCGAGGCGATTGCGCAGCGGTATCGTCTTTTCTCGTTTGGTGACGCGATGGTGATTTTGTGATGCGTGATTTCTGCTGTGGCCGGTCTCCGACCGTGTCACCCCGTGCTAGGAATTTTGCTGCTCCAGGTACGCCTGATACGCCTTCCAGCCGGGGCACCAATTGGTATGCCAGCGCCACAGCCTGGCAAACAGGGATTGCGGCTTGGCCTCGGCTCGCTTTCTGAGCGAACAATCGGCACAACGGGGTACATTCACTGCGTTTATATCCACTGTACTTTCTCCTTCTGCATACTCGGTGTATGAGTTTAGCGCGTCTCCTCGCGCCGCCATGCCTCAATAAGCAGCAGCCCGATGCCGGCCATGATGGCAACGTCCGCGAGATTGAAGATACCTGTGCGGACGTTGCCGATGCCGATGTTCATAAAATCCACAACCGCGCCGTTGTGGAACAGGCGATCGATCAAATTGCTGAACCCGCCGCCCACAATCAGCGCCCCGCCGGTGATGCCCCACAAACTGAGCGAGCGCATCGTCAGGATGAAGATCAGCGTCCCCGTGAGCACGAGGCTGTTGAAGACGATGAACAGCCAAACCCGCGCCGTCTCCGGCAAACGCGTGCCGAGGCTGAGGAACGCCCCCACGTTTTCTGAGTAGCGCAGCATCACCGTACCGCCGAGCGCGTAGATGGTCGGCACGCCGGCAAGACGCTGCTTCGCAATGGCTTTCGTCGCCTGGTCGCAGGCCACGCACACGCAGAGGAGGATGAGGATCAGCAGGATTTTGCGATGTAATCTCATAGTGTTATCGTTTGATCCATTCCTGGGAAGGCGGCGGTTTCCTTACCGGCGGCTTCTCTCCCTCACGATACCAGCCGGTTTGCCGCATCCGCAGTTCCTGATAATAGGTAGCGAAGTCGTTGGGATAAGGGTTGAGAACGAAATTGTACGTGGGCGGCAATTTGCCGAGTGTTGGCCCTCTATTCATTGAAGTACGCTCCTTTGTCCGCATTATCCTGGTCTGTCGCAATTATAGGACAGCTCATAATCCTGACAAGATGCATTGTGTGTCAATTTGTGTCTTTGGCACTTGAGAGTATAGTAGATCGTACAGAGCAACATTTAACCTGTAACCTGCAACTTTTTTTAAAGGAGGACATAATGGACTACACATACCTAGACATCGCCAAGATGATCGACCACTCGTTGTTGAACCCCACAATGGACGTGGCGACGCTCGAACAGGGCATCATGGTTGGGCTGGCCTACGATGCAGCGAGCATCTGCATCATGCCTTACTATCTCAAACGCTGCGTGCAACTGCTCCACGGCTCCACGATCAAAGCCAGCGCGACCATTGGGTTCCCGCACGGTGGGCACACCACGGCGATCAAGGTCGCGGAGGCGGAACAGGCGTTGGCGGATGGCGGGCAAGAGCTGGATATGGTCGTGAACATCAGCAAGGTGCTTAGCGGCGATTGGAGCTACGTGCGCAACGAGATCGAGGCGGTCGTGGATGTGACGCACGCGGCGGGCCAGAAGGTGAAGGTGATCTTCGAGAACTGCTACCTCCAGGATGAGCACAAGATCAAACTGTGCGAAATCTGCGGCGAGGTGGGCGCGGACTGGGTGAAGACTTCCACCGGCTACGGCACCGGCGGCGCGACGCACGACGATCTCAAGCTGATGCGCGCCCATTCACCCGCGCATGTGCAGGTGAAGGCCGCGGGCGGTGTGCGCACCTTCGACCAACTGCTCGAAGTGCGCGCGCTCGGCGTCACCCGCGTGGGCGCGTCGGCGACGGCGAAAATCCTGGACGAGTGCCGCGAACGTTTGGGTCTGGAGCCGGTGGCGTTGGCCGAAAAAGCACCAGAGATCAAAGGCTATTAGGCGGATTCAGCAGATCACTATTGAGCAGGAATCAGACTACAAAAGCCTCACGTGGCGCCTGTTTGAGCCGGTATGTACGCTGAACAATAGGTCTGCAAGGCGCAGGCCGTGCTTAGACTTTTGTAGTCTTTCCTAAAACTATTGGACTAACGACTATCTGACAAGGAGACTAACCAATGAAACCCGCGAATCGTTTCGACATCGATGAATTGACACCCCAGTTCCTGGACCAGTCCGAGCGTTTCAACGACTGGTACTTTACCGTGCATTTCGAGCACGAGGGGCGTCCCTTGTTGGCGAAGTTTTCCATCACCGAAGGGAATTTGCTCGGTCAATCCACGCATTTCACCTTTTCGCAAGACCCGTTGCGGCTTGCAGAGGAGCCGGATGCAGTCGTTTTGCTTCCTTCGCCCAACGACATGATTCTGGCCGAAGATGATATGCCGCTTGAGCACTCGTTGGAAGGGGATACCGTGCAGGTGACAATGGGCAGTCTGACGGCGTTCTGCCAACCGGAACAACAGCGCATCGTCTATGCCAAAGATGGCGTCCACGCCGATCTGACCTTCACCCCGCGCGGCCTGATCCTGCACTGGGAGCACAAAGCCGGCGCGGTGTGCCAGGTGACGGATGTGACCCGCGTATCGGGGTCGGAGTCGCTCTCGGATGTGCGCGGCGAAATCACGATCAACGGCCAGACCATGCCGGTCGTCGGGCGGGGTCTGTTCGAACACGTGTGGTTCAGCGCCCTCAATTTCTTCGAAATCCGTCACATGAACTGGATCTACGCGCACTTCGACGAGTTCTACATGTATATCTGCCACTGCGAGTCGATCACCAGCGAAAGCCGGCCCTTCCATTTTGAGACGGGCGAGATGTACATGGTCATTAACGACGAGTTTATGCCCGCGCAAAGCCTCGAAATCACGCCGGAAGCCTGGGTGTTCCTGCAGGAAGCGCGGCGCTTCATCCCGATCGAGAACTCCGTAGTGGTGCGCGCGGCGCAGGGGACGCTCAAGCTGAACGTGCGCCTGGCACATTATCCATTGATCCTGCGACCACCGGTGCGCATGGAAGGGCTGACCGTGGATAACGTTCCCGGTTGGCAATCGCTCTTCTTCGATGGCCCGGTCGCGCTTGAGGGCAAGTTCACGTACAAGGACGGGCGCGTCGTCCCGCTCAAGAACGGGGTGGGGATCAACGAAGTTATCAGGATGGGCGCGCTGTAGCGCGGGAGGTGAATATGGTTACGCAAGAAACCCTGCTTGAAGCGTTGGAAAAAGCGCGCGCCCGCATGATGGGTGAGGATGGCGCGCCGGTGTTGCCCGGCTGGGATCGCAAGATTCAGTATTATTTCCCCGATGTGGAGGAATACTGGGCGATGGTGGTTGAGGATGGTCATCCATTGCCGTTAACGCGCGAGGAACTGGACGACCCCGACATTCGTCTGACGATGTCGGCGGAGACGTTCGTGGGGTTGATGGACAAAACGATCAGCGGGTTAGTGGCGATGACGACCGGGAAAGTCAAAGTCAAGGCTTCGATGGCAGATATGCGCAAGATGCAGGTCTTTATGTGAATGTAATGAGCGCCAATGGATCGTGAGATTTTCGAAGCGTGGGTGGCAGAGGCGCTGGATGCATTGCCTGAGGCCTTTCGTGATCACCTGGAGAACGTCGAAGTCGTCGTGGAAGACTGGCCCGACCGCGAGACGCTGCGCCGGGCCGGTCACCACAATCCTGCCGGATTGCTTGGTTTTTATCATGGCGTCCCGCAGACACGGCGCACCCGTCACTATGGATTGGTTCTACCGGACAAGATTTCCATCTACCGCCGCCCGATTGAATTGCACAGCCGCACGCCGCGCGAGGTTCGTGAGGCTATCCACCACGTTTTGCGTCACGAAATCGCACATCATTTCGGGATCAGTGACGAGCGATTGAAGGATATGGGTGTGTATTAGCGCCATACTTCAACAGAAACAAAAAACGTCCAGCGGGCTTGCTGCCGCTGGACGTTTTGATTTTCCTCGTGATTGCTTACGGCGTGACGTTGCCGTTGAGTGCAGTGAGGTCTTGCAGCGCCGGGATGTAGTACGCTTCCAGGTATTCCTGCACCATGCGCCGTGTCGAGAAGTGCGAGCCGACAGTGCGAATGGCCTCTTTCATCATCGTGACCCAGCCGCGCGGGATGTCATCGCGGTCGCGTTTGTAGAACAGCGGAACGACCTGCTCTTCGAGCACGCTGTACAGCGCATCGGCGTCGGCGTCATCCTGCAAGTTAGGATCGTCGTAGTCTTGCCCGGCATCAATCGCCCACCCATTGCGCCCGTTGTAGGCCTCGGCCCACCAGCCATCGAGGATGCTCAGGTTCAGGATGCCGTTGAGTGCGGCCTTCATCCCGCTCGTGCCGCTGGCCTCCATCGGTTTGCGCGGTGTGTTCAGCCACACGTCGACGCCCTGGATCAGGTAGCGGGCAACGTGCATATCGTAGTCCTCCACAAAGGCAACGCGCCCGCCGAACTCCGGGTTGCGCGCGATGTTGTAGATTTGTTGCATCAGCAGCTTGCCGGGATCATCAGCCGGGTGCGCTTTGCCGGCAAAGACAATCTGGACGGGTCGGTAACGGTCGTGGATGAGTGTCTTCAGCCGTTCCATGTCGCGGAAAATGAGGTTAGCGCGCTTGTACGTAGCAAAGCGGCGAGCGAACCCGATTACCAGCGCATCTGGATCGAGGAAGATGCCTGAACTGAGCAGTTGATCGGGAGGTGTCGCTTGATGGATGCGCGCCTCGCGCGCGCGCTCCCGCATCGTCGCAAACATCTTGCGCTTGAGGAAAACGTGGGCATACCACAGCCGTTCGTCGGGGATCTCCTCGACGCACGCCCACAGCAGTGGGTTGTCCTGCCGTTCGATCCAATCGGGGCTGAGATAACGGCGATAGAGCCGGTGCATAGCTTCACCCGTCCACGAGGCCAGGTGCACGCCGTTGGTCACGTGACCGATGGGAACTTCGGCGACCGGCTTTTTCGGCCAGAGGCTGTGCCACATCTTGCGCGAGACTTCCCCGTGCAGGGCGCTGACGGCGTTGGAACGTCCGGCCATTACCAGCGCCAGTTTCGTCATATTGAAGGCTTCCTCGTTGTTCATCTCGTGGCTGCCCAGACGCAAGAATTCTTCACGATCCAGGTTGAGTTGCGGCCAGAAGTGCTGGAAGTATTTGTCGACGAGGTTGAAATCAAAGGTGTCGTGACCGGCCGGGACTGGGGTGTGGGTGGTGAAGACCGTACCGGCGCGCACGTGCGTACACGCTTCCTCGAAGGACATCCCCTGCGCGATGAACTCACGCGCGCGTTCGAGCACCATAAACGCCGAGTGGCCTTCGTTGATGTGCCAGACAACCGGATTGATTCCCATCCGCCGTAGAATTTGGACGCCGCCAATGCCGAGGAGAATCTCCTGCTGGATGCGCATCTCGCGGTCGCCGCCGTACAGGCGCGCCGTCAGTTGGCGATCCCAGGGTGCATTTTTCTCGACGTCGGCATCCATCAGATAGAGCTGCGCACGTCCCACCAGCACTTCCCAGACCTCGAGGTAGATGTCGCGGTCGCCCACCTTCACCGCGATGAGTTGCTTATCGCCATTGCCGTTTAACGCCGGGCGCATCGCGGCTTCCTGGGTGTTGAGCGGTGGATAAATGGCTTCCTGCCAGCCGCTATGATCCAACCGTTGGCGGAAATACCCTTGTTCGTAGAGGAAGCCCACGGCCACGAAGGGCAAGCCGATATCGCTGGCTTCTTTCGTATGATCGCCGGAGAGCACGCCGAGGCCGCCGGAGTAGATCGGCAGCGAGGTGTGCAGCCCGAATTCCGCCGACATATAGGCGACGGGATTCTTGCTGTACCATTGCATACTGCCGTGCGTGTCTTTGTCCATCTCCATCATCACCGCGTCGAAGTCGCGCAGGAAAATGGGGTCTTTAGCCAGTGCATCGAGGTTCTCCTGAGGGATTTCTTGCAGGATGCGTACCGGGTTGTGCCGGGTGGTCGTCCACAAGGTGCGGTCGAGTTGTTTGAACAGATCGCGCGAGGCGCGATGCCACGACCACCATAAATTATAGGCGAGTTCTTCGAGACGTGCCAGACGCGGCGGAAGTTTCTGTCGTAAACCAGATAGTTCTGCTTCGTTCATATTTTCCTCATTTCCTTCCTGTTCCAAAAATTTACGGCGTTTCCTTTGTAACCTTCGCCGGAATGCGTGACTGTATCGTCAAGGGCGCGGTTTCCCGCGCCCTTGATAAGATATATGCATACTCGTTTAGGGTCTGATCCACAAGACTAGCACAAACATAATCATCGCAACGACGCCAAATTCCCATAATACCCGATGGGTCATCCGTCCAAGTAGATATTGATAGCTCAACCCGCTCAGCAGGTACAGGGCCAACGTTAGCATCGTGGCTGCGGTCCAGGCGGAGACGGGCCAATATCCCAAGACCCAGGCCAATTCGCTGACCAACAAAGCGATGATCCCGCTGAAAAGTAGCACCTTGCGCGAAAATTCGCGCGTCCACTTGACAGCGCTGGCACTCAACAGGTCGCAGGCCAACAAGCCCATCAGCGCGAGCATCGCCGGGCCGGTAATCAACGCGCGTTCTTGCGTGCGCAGGATAATGCTGGCCAGTGCGAATCCAAGCAAATAGTCGGCAATGTTGAGCAGCGTGCGGGCGCTCGTGTAGCCTGGGCTATCCGGCGAGAAGGCGCAGTAGCTCAGGTGCATCAGCAGGCCGATGAGCACCCCACCGATCAACAACGTGACCAACCAGACCGGCCACGAGATCGCGCGGATCAACAACATTGACGCCAACAGCGTCCCCAGGGTGGGGGTGATGAGTGAGAAGACGAGCGGGCGTTCCTGGTTTTCGTGTAGAGGATGGCTCTCAATCAGTGAGAAGGTGCCGGTGGCGACCAATCCTACCATAAGCAGCGTCAACAGCCAGTCCCCGCCAAACGAGAGTTGCAGCGGCGATCCCAGGATGCGCCGCACTCCCCAGACCAGGGTGGGCAGTTCCACAAAACGAAACAGCGTGGCACTTGCCAGCGTCGCCGCCAGCACCACACTGAGTCGTTCGCGCTCTGTATTCTCACGCGCCCCTTGCGATATGAACATAGCGCTATTCTAACGCGGGGAAGGCATTTGTCAACTTTTGAGCGGGAGGGGGTGCGAAGTGTGGGACACCCCCAGCAGCGTCAGAGGGTGTCCCACCTGAGGGTCTCACTTCAGGTCGCGGGTGAGGACGTCGAGGAATTCGTGGTTGGTGCGCGTCCGGCGCATTTGCTGCAGGAGCGCCTCGGTCGCCGCGGTGATGTCGTAACCGGGTGTGGTGGACGTGCCGGCCATCATCTGCGAGAGCATACGGCGCAGCAGCCACACTTTGCGCAGCGTTTCTTTGTCCAGCAGCAACTCCTCGCGCCGCGTGCCGGAGCGTAGAATGTCGAAGGCCGGGAAGATGCGCCGTTCTTGTAGTTTGCGGTTCAGATGTAGTTCCATGTTACCCGTGCCTTTAAACTCTTCGTAGATCATATCATCCATCCGGCTGCCTGTGTCGATCAAGCACGTGGCGAGGACCGTCAGGCTGCCGCCCTCTTCGATGTTGCGCGCCGCACCGAAAAATTTCTTGGGCGGATAAAGGGCCGCCGGGTCGAGACCGCCGGAGAGGGTGCGCCCGCTCGGCTGTACCACCAGGTTGTACGCGCGCGTCAGGCGTGTGAGGCTGTCCATCAAGATGACGACGTCGCGTCCGATTTCTACCAGGCGTTTGGCGCGGTTCAGCGCCATCTCCGCCACCTGCGTTTGATGCCCGACTTCTTCATCGAAGGTGGAACTGCTCACCTCGGCATCCACCGAGCGGTCCATGTCGGTGACCTCTTCAGGGCGTTCCCCGATGAGGACGACCATCAGGTGGACATCCGGGTGGTTTTCCGAGATCGCGTTGGCGATCTTTTGCAGGACGGTGGTTTTACCGGCCTTGGGCGGCGAGACGATGATGCCACGTTGCCCCAAACCAATTGGCGCGACCAGGTCCAACAGCCGTTCCGTCAGATTGCGTGGATCGCCGGTAAGATTGAACTTCTGTTCCGGGAAAATCGGCGTCATGCGCTCGAAACGTGGGCGGCGTTTGGCCGACTCCGGGTCCATCGCATTGACGGCTTCCACCCGTAGCAGGCTGCGATACTTCTCCGTCTCCTTCGGCGGGCGCACCTGTCCGATGACCATGTCGCCGGTGCGCAGGCCGAAGCGGCGGATTTGGCTCTGCGAGACGTAGACATCTTGCGGGCCGGGTACGTAACGCGCCGAGCGCAGGAAGCCGATGCCTTCGGTGGTGATCTCGAGAATGCCGCCGCCAAAGCTGAATCCCTCGCGTTCGGCTTTGGCTTTGAGCAGGAGCAAAACGAGATCTTCTTTTTTGCGTCCGCTGTAGCCGGAGACCGTGTAGGTGCGAGCTAAATCGCGCAGTTCTGGCAGCCGCATGGCTTCCAGCGTGCCCATATCCATGTGCCGTAGCGCATCGGATTGCTCTTCGATCTCGAGGATTGCCGCGCTGAGTGGCTCTTCTGTTTGCGGTTGCTCTTCGCCATCTTCACCTGTCAGATCCCCCTCGTCTGCGAGGTTCGTGGACTCTGTCTCATCTTCGTCAGGATAGTACTCTTCTATAGTGTCAAAGCCCTCGCTGACGATTTCTTCTTCTGTTGCGGGGGGCACCACACGTTCGACCTCATCCTCTGCGGCTCCTCTGTTTTCGGAGGCTTTGTCTGTAGGGTCACTGTCTTGATGCATCACGTTATCGGCTTCTGTGTTGGCAGCAGCGGCTTGATTTTCTGGTTGTCGTTCTTCTTCTGGATCCATGGAATCCTCCTTAACAAGGTCCTATTTGTTTTTACGAGTGCAGGGCTTCAGCTCCATAACGTGGCCACGGCCCAGGTCACAAAGCCCACCCAGAGCAGGCTATCGATACGGTCAAAAATGCCACCGTGTCCGGGAATCAAGGTTCCGGTGTCTTTGACCCCTACTTCGCGTTTGATCACCGAGACAAAAAAGTCACCAGCGGTGGTCAGCGCCGCGATCACCGCGCCGAGCACCAGGCCCTTGACCGGCGTCAGGCTGAGCGCGCCCGGCGCGACGGTGGGCCAGAGCCAGCCGAGCAGCAGGCCGGTCAGCGTGCCGCTGACGACCTCGCCGGCATAGCCTTCCCAACTCTTCCCTGGGCTGATGGTAGGTGACATTTTGTGCCGTCCCCACCGTCGCCCGACGAGATAGGCCATCGATTCGCTGATCCACACGACGGGCAGCGCGGTGAGTGTCCACCATAGCCCATCAGGGAGCGCGCGCATGCGCCACAAATAGGCTCCGCCGATGCCCATATACATCCCGCCCGCCAGGGTCAGCGCCCATTCTGCGGTTGGGTCGGCGGCTGTGGAATGGCGATCCCGGCGGTAGAGAATCCATCCTACCGTCAACAGTGTCAGCCCGGCCAGTCCTGGCGCGAGCCAGACCGCGTTGCCCCACAGCGCGTCGGCTATCCACAGGAGATTGATCGCGAATATGCACGGCAGAGCGAGCGCGTACTTTTTGCGCCGGAGCATCTGCGTGTATTCGACGGATGCAAGCAGCGTAAAGGCGCTGACTAAAAATGCGTAGGGCCATTGCCCTATAAGAATAATGACAATGACGACCGGTAACAATATGGCGATGCTGATGAGCCTGGTTTTCATAAGTGCGTGTTTTCTGTACTCTATTTGTTGGTTTGTGATAGTTCACCACATGCGCTGCTTGAGGTTACGCGCCGGCAAGGTGTGCGATGTGCGCTGCGATGTACGCATAGGAAAATGTGAGTCTATCCGTATTTTAACTCTGATGTGCCAGATTTGGGCATCGAAAGTATTGCCGTGGTTAGGTCTCAGGGAGGATGAGGGGCACCTCCGCAGCCGGAGGGCATGCGCTGTTCCGCGTTTTCAGGAATTCAGCCCGCCGTAGCGCCGGTCGCGTTGGCTGAATGTCTTCAGCGCCTTGTAAAGCTCATCCTTGTCAAAGTCCGGCCAGTAGACTGGTGTGCTGTAATATTCGGCGTAAAAGCCTTGCCAGAGCAGGAAATTGCTCATCCGCATCTCCCCACTGGTGCGGATAATCAAATCGACGTCGGGAAGCCCCGCCGTATACATATATCCGTCAATCAAATTCTCCGTGATCGCCTCCGCCGGGATTCCATCTTGTACGATGCGGCGCACGGCTTCAACGATTTCCTGGCGTCCGCCGTAGTTGAACGCGATGTTGGCGATCAACCGGTCATTATTGCGCGTTAGTTCTACCGCGGCTTCGATCTGTTCTTTGAGGTCATCTGACAGGGGGGTTAAATCCCCGATATGTTTTAATTGTACACCATTTTTGTGTAATTCGCCAACTTCCTTTTTCAGTGCGTCACGCAGGATGTTGAGCAGCCCGCGCACTTCCTCGATAGGACGTTGCCAGTTTTCGCAGGAAAAGGCGTACAAGGTCACGACCGGCAAGCCGAACTCTACGGAGGCGCGTAGCACCCGCCGCAGGTTTTCGACGCCGGCCCGGTGCCCTGCCAGGCGTGGCCGGCCACGTTGCCGCGCCCATCTCCCGTTACCATCCATAATCATACCTACGTGTTGCGGAAGGTGCTCCAGGGGTGGATACGCGAAGCTTCGCGCGCGGTCATCTGTATTACTCATGCCTTCTCCATTAGCTTATGTATCAACCTGTGCGTGTATCTTCTCGAAAATCTGGGGGTGGGGATTTGGGGGCAGGCGTACCGCCCCCAAATCCCCACTTCCCCCATTTTTATTGAGATGATACCTGTGCGTTGCCGTGTGAACGGGATAAACCATAGGAACAGGAGCGCAATGTGGTACAGAAAAAAACGTGAGGGTGTTGCAGGGGGCGCGTGCTCCCTGCAACGCCGGATTCAGATTTCCATGATGTCTTGCTCTTTACGAGCACCAGCTTCATCGACCTTTTCTACAAAGCGGTCGATGATCTTCTGGAGTTCATCCTGGCCGCGTTTGAGTTCGTCTTCGGAGATGAGTTTTTCGCTTTCGTATTCGCGCAATTCTTCCAGCGTGTCGCGCCGGATATTGCGCAAAGCGACTTTGCTCTCTTCGATGCGCCGTTTCACGACTTTGACCAAATCGCGACGGCGCTCTTCCGTCAGGCGGGGGATGGGGATGCGAATCACGCGCCCATCGTTAGCCGGATTCAGTCCCAGGTCCGCCTGCAAAATGCCTTTCTCGATGGCCGCGATGGACCCGGCATCGTAGGGGCGGATGAGGAGCAGTTGCGGCTCCGGGGCGGAGATGACGGCCAGTTGGTTGAGGGGGGTGGGCATACCGTAGTATTCCACCATCACCCGTTCGACCAGGGCCGGCGACGCGCGCCCGGTGCGGATGCTCTTGAAGTCTTCCTCCATCGCGGCCAGCGTCTTGTCCATACGCATTTCGGTTTCATTCATAAGCTCTTTGATCATAGTGCCTCCTTCGACAAGCTCAGGACAGGTTCCTTTGTATTTGGGCGCGTGCCAGATTACCCGCCGATGAGCGTTCCGGCAGATTCCCCACGCACCACGCGTTCCAGGCTTCCCGGGTCCCAGAGATTGAGCACGACAATGGGGAGCTGGTTTTCCATACACAGGGTGATGGCAGTTGAATCCATCACGCGCGATTGTAAGTTCAGTGCTTCCAGGTAAGTCAGTCGCTCGAAACGACGCGCAGCAGGGTTCTTGATCGGGTCATCGCTGTAGACCCCATCCACTTTGGTGGCTTTGATGAGCAGGTCGGCGCCCGTCTCGGCGGCGCGCAGCGCGGCAGCGGTGTCGGTCGTAAAGTAGGGGTTGCCGGTACCCGCGCCGAAAATGACGACGCGCCCCTTTTCGAGGTGGCGCGTGGCGCGCAGGCGGATGTACGGTTCGGCGATAGCGCGCATTTCGATGGCGGTTTGCACGCGTGTGACGACGCCTTCGCGTTCCAGCGCGTCTGCCAGGGCCAACGAATTCATCACCGTGGCGAGCATCCCGATCTGATCGGCGCGCGCGCGGTCCATTCCGTGTGCCAGCCCGGCGATGCCGCGCCAGAGATTGCCGGCGCCGATGACGATGCCGATCTCGATCTCTTGAGCGTGAATCGCTGCAATCCGCCGCGCGACTTCCTCAGCGCGTTGCGGATCGATGCCGATGCCACTCGGATTCGAAAGCGACTCCCCGCCGATTTTAATGATGACGCGCTTGTATGTGGGATAGGTCACGCTGTGCCTCCAATCGATAAAAAGCCGGGGCTACTGCCCCGGCAATTGCCTCGGTTACTAGCCCAGGCTCTCTCCTAACTCGAATCGCGCAAAACGGCGCACGACCATATTCTCTCCGGTCTTCGTGATTTGCTCTTTAACCAGGTCGTCAATGGTGCGCTCTTCGTCGCGGATGAACGCCTGCTCCAGCAGACAGATGTCCGTATAGAACTTCTCCAGCCGTCCTTCCACGATGCGCTCCAGGACGGCTTCGGGCTTACCTTCTGCCAAGGCCTGCGCGCGATAAAGCTCTTTCTCGTGCTCGATGACGGACGCGGGGATGTCCTCACGCTTGACGTATTGCGGCGACATCGCTGCAATCTGCATCGCAATGTCATTGACCATGCCTTTGAACTCATCGGTGCGAGCGACGAAGTCCGTCTCACAATTGACTTCCAGCAGCACGCCGATGCGCCCACCGCCGTGAATGTACGAGACGACCAGGCCATCTTTCGCCTCACGGTCCACGCGCTTGGCGGCCTTTGCCAGTCCTTTTTCTCGCAGATAATCTACGGCCTTATCGAAATCGCCCTCGGCGACTTCCAAAGCCTTGCGACAATCCAGAATCCCGGCTGCGGTTGCCTGTCGCAGCTCTTTGACCATTGTGGTTGTAATTTCCATCTTTACGCTAACTCCTCTTCCGTTTCTTCTTCGGCGTCTTCATCTTCGTAGAGGGTCTCGTCATCTACGTCTGCATCTGCATCTGCATCTGTATCTACGTCTGCATCTGTATCTACATCTGCATCTGTATCTACATCTGCATCCTCATCTTCGTAGATGGTTTCATCGTCTTCATCTTCGTCCGCGTAGCTGATTTCGTCTTCTTCATCCACATCGTCGGATTCTTCGTCGTCGAATTGAATCTGGCGCAGGCGAGCCAACGTCTCGGCACTTAGGTACTTCTCGTCCTCGGTGTAGACTTCCTCTTCCGGCGCGCGTTCTTTGCGCAGGGCCAAACCTTCGAGTGCCGCGTCGGCGATTTTCGACGTCATCAGCCGGATGGCGCGAATGGCGTCATCGTTGGCCGGAATCACGCAATCAATCTTATCGGGATTGCAGTTGGTGTCAACGACGGCGATGATGGGAATGCCCATCCGGTCGGCTTCCTTGATCGCAGTATCTTCGTTTTTAACATCGATGATGAACACGATGCTCGGAAGTTGCTCCATGTCTCGCAAGCCACCCAGACGCGCGTTGAGTTTCTCGATTTCCCGGTTGAGCATCAGCGCCTCTTTCTTGGTCAGCAGGTCGAACTCGCCGGCATCGCGGCGTGCTTCCAATGAGCGCAGGTGATCGATGCGCTGGCGGATGGTGCGCCAGTTGGTCAACGTGCCGCCGAGCCAGCGGTGGTTGACGTAGGGCATGCTACAACGGATCGCTTCCTGTTGGATGCTTTCCTGCGCCTGGCGCTTGGTGCCGATGAAAAGCACCTGCCGGCCCTCCGCGACAGTGTCGCGTACCATCGCGTAAGCGCGCTCCAAGGCTCTGACCGTCTGTTGTAGGTCGATGATATGCACGCCGTTGCGCTCGGTGTAGATATAGCGTGCCATCTTGGGGTTCCAGCGCCGCGTGCGGTGCCCGAAGTGAACCCCCGTCTCCAATAACTGTTTCATTGTAACGACTGCCATTATGTAAAAAACCTCCTGTGATTTTGTTATGGGCCTCCGCGCCTTCATCCCCTCCGAGGACCGGTGTTTTCCGGCACACCCCCGTTGAGTCCGGTCGCGTGTGTTTTCTAGGCATAGCCCAGATGGAAATTTTACCATAAAACCATGAACCGGCAACTTGGAATTACTATCCAGTTGGCAGATTTCGGGGACTCTGGTAAGATTAGTACCTAACCCGGATAAACCGGAACTAAAAAGGGTCTACGCCGCCCGTTTCTTGCTCGTTGGGCAAGAATTTGCGTGGTTAGGCTCTAATTGACTCGCCGGAAACGCTCGCAAGTGCAGTTTTCGGATAGAGCCTAAGGCTGTTCCAATTACACTACTTCAATTTTGCCGTGGGAGTCGAATGATGCCATTTGATGCAATACCACAACCCTGGCTGTGGGGATACTTTCTTCCCGTTGGTTTGCTGCTCCTGACGTGGGGAGGACTGCCGCCCCACAAAGCGCGCCGCGTGACGCCGGCGGCGGCATTGGCGTTGGCGCTGGCGGTGGTGGGATACTGGGCCGTGGGCTTTGCCTTCCACCTCGGTGGCGCGCAGGCCGTGCGTCCTGACGATTCTGCGCTTTCCGGGCTGCAAGTGCTTTTCCCATTGGTTCCCAGAGACGCCGGATGGGGCTTCATCGGCCTGTCCGGGTTCTTCCTCTCCGGCCCGGAGATCACGCCGACTGTCTTTGGACTGTTCCTGGCCTATCTGCCCCTGATGGCCTCGGCGGTACTGCTGGTGACGTTGGCGCTGGCCGATACCCGCCGTTGGCTGATGGTGACGGCCGGTGCGCTCGCCGGGACGCTCGTTTTCCCGGTGGCTGCGTGTTGGATGTGGGGGGGCGGCTGGTTGGCGCATCTAGGCGACACGCTGGCGCTGGGGCACGGCTTCGTGGATTTTGGCGGCAGCGCGTTGGTGCTGTGGCTGCCCGGCGCGCTGGCGTTGGGCATTTTGCTGTTCCAACCACGTCACACGCCAGAAGAAGCACCTGCCCCGCCACCGGCCTACTTCCCCCTGCTGGCAAACCTGGGCGTTTTGTTGATGGGCATCGGTTGGATCGGCTGGACGCTCTCCGGCCCTTTCCACACCGGTGGCGCGACGTGGGATTGGAATCGCGGGGCGCTCTCCGCGTTGCTCGGCATGGCCGGCGCGACGTTGGCCGCGCAACTTTACGCCTGGCTGGTCACCGGTGAGTTGGATTCGCTGTTGGCCGCGCGCGGCCTGGCGGCGGGATGGGGTGCGGCGCTGGCGGCGGCGCCCTTTGTACCCCCCTGGGCCGCATTGGTGATTGGGCTTTTAGGCGGACTGCTCTTCTCGTTCGTCCTGTATCTCGTGGATGTCGTCATGCGCTTGCAGGATGCGGCGGGGACGGTCGCGCTGGGCCTGGTGGGGGGGCTGTGGGGCGTGCTCGGCGTGGCGCTCTTCGCGGATGGCAGTGCGGGTCAGGGCTGGAACGGTGTGATAGCGGCCTCTGGTAACGGCGGCGTGCGTGGCATTTTCTTTGGCGGTGGCGTAGGGCAGTTGACCGCACAGCTCGTGGGCATCGTGGCGGTGGGCATCTGGGGGCTGTTGTGGGGTGGGCTGTTGGGGCTACTTTCCAATCCACGCCTGTTCCGGCGTGAGCGCGCGCCCGTGGTCGAGGTAGTGACGTCGCCTGAGGCCGTATTGCCACCCGAAGCAGTGCTGCCACCGTCTGACTTCTTCTCTGCCGAAACTGCCGAACCGGCGCCGCCGGAAATGGTCTCTGTAGAGGTCTCGCAACCTGCATCTTCTCCTGAGGATGAAGACCTTGCTCCGGAATCTCCGGAACCGGCACTAACCTGATTTCCCATTTATGAAAATTGGTGTAGATTTGTGGTTGACGTTTTAGGAGCCTGTTTATGCGCGTGATTGCCGGAAAGGCGAAGGGCCGTAAACTTCATGCGGTACCAGGGCCGGGCACCCGGCCCATGACCGACCGGGCGAAGTCGGCGCTGTTCAGTATCCTGGGCGATGACGTGCTGGACGCGAGCTTCCTCGATCTCTTTGCCGGGACGGGTCAGGTGGGCATTGAGGCACTCAGCCGGGGAGCCACGCGCGCTGTCTTCGTCGAATTGGGCCACGCGGCGCTACGCGTCATCCGCAACAACCTGGCGTTAACCGGTCTGGCGGCGCAGGCTGAGGTCGTGCGCAACGATGTGTTTCGCTATCTCGCCGCTCAACCGCAGCCTTTTGATTACGTTTACATTGCGCCGCCGCAGTATCGCGGTCTGTGGATGCAAACGCTACAGGTGCTCGATGCTTTGCCGGGTTGGCTGGCCGATGATGGCTGGGCGATAGCCCAGATCAATCCGGTGGAGTACGAACCGGTCACGTTGAACAACTTAGTCCTCTTTGATCAACGGAAATACGGCAGTGTGCTCTTGTGTTTTTATATGTTGGGTGCCACGTAAGTGTTTAACCATCAACTGAAAGCTGACGGCTGATATCAACCAGGCGGGGTATTGAGTGAAACGCAATACAATCTTGTTTCTGACACGCTATCGCTCGTTGGAACAGCAATTATTGCCGGGCTTGAGCGTGCACTATACGGTACACGTGGCGCAGACGCGCCGCGAGGCCGTCGCTGTATTGAATGCTCACCACGTTGATTTGGTCCTGGCCGATGTCTCTGCTCTGCGTTTTGACCTGGGACGCTTTTGGAACGATGCGCGCGCCTGGAACCCCGAGATGCGGTTCTTTCTCCTGCTGGAAAAGGGTACCCGCCTCGACCAGGTACCTCGTGCGCACGGCCATTTACGGCACACGTTCTCGCTTTCCCAACTGTTGCGCCGTCTGGCGCGGGTGTTGCCGACCCATCAAGGTGAAGTGGTTGCCTGGCGTGGATTGCGGCTGTACATTCAAGGTCACTTTTTGATGTGGGACACCCGGCAGGTCGCGCTGACGCCCAAGCAGGTGGCGCTGGTGCAGGCGTTCTTGCGCGCGCCTGCCACGCTTGTCTCGCGCGCCCAACTGATGCAGGATGTGTGGGGTACCGATTACATGGGCGATACACGCACCCTGGATGTGCATATCCACGGGACGCGCAAATTGCTCAAACGCCTTCAGGCCCCGTTCGTGCTGGAAACGGAGCGCGGCAAGGGCTATCGCTTGGTTTGCAGTTTGCCTGAATCGTCAAAGTCCCAGACTTCTAAAACGTAACGCATCGTCACCTGTCTTTAGAACGAAGAGAGCCTATCCAAAAACTATAGTTGCGAAAAAACTAAAGCCATTGCAGCATCTTCCAAGCGTATAGAGCCGTTCCAGGAAAATAAATCAACCAGATTTGGGTTAGTGAAGGAACTTTCCTCATGATGGGGTCTGGTTTAGATCCCGGAACTACCTAACCCGGATAAACCGGAACCAAAAAAGGCCTGCGAAGCCCGTTTCTTGCTCATTGGGCAAGCATTTGCGTGGTTAGGCTCTAAGCGTTTAGCAAGATATGACCGGATCAGTAACTTTTCTGTAATCCATGTGTGTTTGAGCTATTACGTTTTCAAAGAAAGGAGGTGATGCTAGATGCGTTGATAGACCTAGAATAGTTGAGTGCAGCGGTTTATTCTTTTTTAAGAGATGTGAGGAGGAATTTCTATGCGAAACAGATGGTTTAACCTTTTGGTGTTGTTGTCCCTAATTCTGGGGCTTATGCCGGTAACGGTAGCGCAGGCGGCGTCCGCCGCTGCGCCAATCACGCAGCCGCTAGCGCAAGACACGCCGGATATTGAAGTAGAATCCGCGTTGCTTAGCCAGCTTGCGGCAGATGAGACCACGGGCTATATGATCTATTTCAAGGAAAAGCCGGACCTTTCTCCGGCGTATGAAATGGATTGGATCGAACGTGGTCGTTTTGTGGCGAACGCTTTGCAACAAGCCGCGCTGCGCTCACAAGCGCAAGTGCGCGCCCACCTGGACGCGCAGGGCGCAGAATACAAGGCGTTTTGGATTCAAAATGTGATCTCGGTGGAATCCTCCAATCGCGCCACAGTTAACGGTCTTATGCACTTTGCCGAGATTGAGGCGATTCGCCAGCACCGTCAATTGGGCTTGATTGAGCCTATACCGATGCCGATGGCGCCCGCTGCGCCCCAGGCTATTGAGCCAAACATTTTGCATGTGTTGGCCGATCAGGTGTGGGCACAGGGGTACACCGGTGAAGGAATTGTGGTTGCCAATATCGATACCGGGGTGCGGTACACTCACGAGACTCTGGTGAATCAATACCGTGGCAACCTGGGCGGCTCCTTCGATCACAACTACAACTGGTGGGACCCTTACGGCGATCACCCGGCTTCACCGGGTGACGATAACGGCCACGGCACGCACACAATGGGGACCGTTGTGGGCGACGACGGCGGCGCGAACCAGATCGGTATGGCGCCGGACGCTGAGTGGATTGCCTGCCGGGGGTGTAATACCAACACCTGTGGTGGTGCTCAATTGCTGGAATGTGCGCAGTTCTTTGCTGCACCATGGGATTTGAATCAGGCCAATGCCAATCCCGATAAACGCCCCAACATTGTTAATAACTCTTGGGGTGATTGTGATCGTGCTTACGATCCCTGGTATCAGGATGTGGTGGATGCCTGGCACGCCGCCGGGATTTACCCGATCTTCTCCAATGGTAACGCCGGTAACTGTGGCTACTCCTATCCCCCTGGCTTGAACACGGTGGGGAACCCGGCCCGGTACGGCAATGTCACCGGCGTTGGCTCCACCGGGCGGGATAACGGGCAATACGCCACGCACTCCAACTGGGGGCCGACGGACAATCCTGATACGGTGAATCCCAAACCGGGCTGGGAAAACTTGAAACCGCAGGTGTTGGCGCCAGGCGTCAATATTCGTTCTTCGGTGAACGCCGGCGATTCGGCTTACGCCAGCTATGGCGGTACTTCGATGTCTGCGCCGCACGTCACCGGCTTGATTGCCTTGATGTGGCAGGCTGCTCCGTGCTTGGTGGGCGATTACGCCACGACCGAGACGATCATCGAAGATACGGCAACCCCGATTCCTTACGATGACGGCACCGGCGGCGGCGCGAGCGTGCCCAACCAGGCTACCGGTTGGGGCGAGATCAACGCGCTGGCAGCCGTGCAGACAGCCGAGAGTTTTTGCGGCGATAGCGTGATCACCGGCGAGGTCCTGGATGCGGCCACCAACGCGACGATTGCGGGCGCCACGATCCTGGCAACCAATGAGGCTGGTACGGTGCAGCGCAAGACTGCATCGAACGCGCAAGGTATCTACATGTTGACCGTTTTCTCGGATACCTATACCTTGGAGGCTTCCTACTACGGGTATCAGACAACGGTGATCCCCGGCGTCGTGGCGACGGATGGTATGACGACGACGCAACATATCGCGATGACCCCGGCGGCCTTCTACGAGGTCTCCGGACAGGTGACAGACGCGATGACCGGTTGGCCGCTCTACGCGTACATCAGCATTACCGGCGATCCGGTCGATCCGGCTGCGCCGAACGATGCCGTATGGACCGATCCCGCGACTGGTGCGTACAGCGTTATGCTGTCCGAAGGCGTCACGTACACGTTCGAAGTGGCAGCGTGGGCGACTGGGTATGAGGTTGCAACAGACGGTGTCGGTCCGTTGACGACGGATGCTGCTGCGGACTTCACCTTACAGGCGAATGTGGATACCTGTGCCGCGCCTGGCTACTACTTTGCCGACGGCTTGATGGCGAACTTCGAGGATGACATCTTCCCGCCGGCCGGCTGGACCGTCGTTAACAATGGCGGCGCTTGCGTGTGGGCCGGCGATGATCCCGGCGGTCGTGGCAATCTGACCGGCGGTAGCGGCAAGTTTGCCGTCGCCAACAGCGACGCGTGCGGCCCCGGCACGACGATGAACACCGACCTGATCTCCCCACCGTTCGACGTTTCGGGGCTGTCCTCCGTGATGCTGGAATTCGCCTATGACTACTATCATCTAGGTACAGGCAGCGCGTTGGTGGACGTCAGCGCCGACAATGGGCAAACCTGGGCTAACGTGGCAACCTGGACGGCGAGTCAACGTGGTCCGGCGACCTTTAGCCAGGATGTCACTGCGCTGGTCGGCGGTTCGACCGAGGTGCGCGTGCGTTTCCGCTATCTGGCGCCTGGTTGGTACTGGTGGTGGCAGGTGGATGACGTTGTGTTGGGCAATCCGGTGTGTTTGGCTCCCACCGACGGCGGCCTCGTCGTTGGCAACGTCTACGACGAGAACCACCCGACCATGGCGTTGAACGGTGCGGACATCATCAATGCCGCGGGTTACACAGCCGAATCCTTGCCTACGCCGCTGGATGCAGCCGTAGATGATGGCTTCTACACCGTCTTCGCCCCTTCGGGTACGCATGCGTTCACCGCTACGGCCAAGGGCGGCTACGGTGCGCACGTGGTCGACGTCATCGTGGTGGATGGCGATACCGTGACGCAGGACTTCTTCCTGCCCGCCGGTCTGCTGAGCGCCGCGCCGGATGGTCTGGACGTGACTGTGGAGCTAGGCTATGCGGATACCCGGATGCTGGACCTCACCAACACGGGTGACGTGGCGGCCGAGTTCACCTTCATCGAACGTGCAGGCCATACGTACCCCATCAGTATCCCCACCTTCACAGGCGAACTGCCACAGAAGGACCTCTCGACGCTCTCGACCGGGCCGGCGCCGCGCACCTTGCGCGAAAGTGCAGTGCCCGTTACGACGGAGGCCTTCCCGTTGGCAGGTGGCCCACCGGTTTTTGCTATCGACGTGTATCCGGGTTCTAACCTGGTTTACATCCCCGATACGACAACTCCGGGAACCTGGGATATTGTGGGGAGCGTCACACTGGGCGGCGCTTTTGCGGGCGACTTCCTGGGCGGTGACTTTAGCCAAATGTACGTCTTGGATTATAACACCAATAGGTTGTATTCCGTGGATACGGCCTCGGGTGCGGCGACGGAGATCGGCCCCAGCACCCCAGTAAGTGGGCAATCTTGGACCGGCATGACCGGTTCGGTGGATGGTACGCTCTATGCGTCTAGCACTAACTGCTCCGGCGTGTCTATACTCTATGTCGTAGACCCGGCCACCGGCGCGGTGACGCAAATCGGACAGGTTACCAATTCCGGGTGTCTCATCGACATCGCCATCAATGCCGACGGCGAGATGTACGGTGTGGACATTGTAAGCGACATGTTGGTGCAAATCGATCCGAGCACCGGCGCTGGCACAGAAGTCGGCCCGACCGGGTTCAATGCTAACTATGCCCAGGGCATGGATTTCGAAGAGGAGTCCGGTGTACTATACTGGGCTGCCTACGGTGCCAGCGGCGAACTGCGTGTCATCGACACAACGACCGGCGCGAGCGCGCACATCGGGGCGTTCCCCGGTGGTGCAGAGGTCGACTGTTTGGCCTTCCCCACCGGTGGCATGGCGGATGTGCCGTGGCTGAATGAAACCCCCGTTACGGGCACAGTGCCCGCCGAAGGAAACACTTCAGTGACGGTAACCTTCGATGCGGCCTATGTAGACCAGCCCGGCGAGTACCACGCCGAGTTGATCGTCAAGAACGACACCCCCTACGGCAAGTTCAACGTCCCGGTGACGATGACAGTCGTGGCGCCCGGGTCCTGGGCCAAACTCACGGGAACCGTCACCGGCCTGGGCGTCTGCGATGACGACCCGGCCCCGCTGGAAGGCGCCGAAGTGTTCGTCGAGAGCGCGACGACCGGCCAGACATGGATGGTCACGACCGACATCAGCGGTACGTACCATCTGTGGATGGACCAGGCGCACAGCCCCGTGACCATCACCGTGACCGCGCCCGATTACTTCGGCGAGGCCGGCGGTGTGGTGGTGGTGCAAGGCGAGACCACCGTCGTGGACTTCGACCTGCGGCTGCTCAAGCCCTGCCTCAGCTACGACCCCGCCGACTTCCACGTGACGTTGCCAATGGGCGACAATACCGTCGAACTGCTCACCCTGAGCAATACCGGCGCAGCAGACGCGAATGTCACGCTCCTCGAAGTGGCCGGTTGGGGGTTTGTCCCGTTGAACGCGCAGTATGCGCTGTTGGGTGTTGGCCCGGCGGAACGATTAGGGCCTACCACAGCGGCCACACAAGCGGTTCAACCTAACCAGGCCAGTGTGATTCAGGATGGCGGCTTCGAAGCCGGCACACCGAATCCTTACTGGGATGAATACTCCTTCAACTTTGGTACCCCCATCTGTGATGTGCCGAGTTGTGGAACAGGTGGCGGTACCGGGCCGCGCTCCGGCGCTTACTGGGCGTGGTTTGGTGGTGTTCCTGGTTATGAAGACGGTAGTGTAGCGCAGGATGTGGTCATTCCTTCTGGCGCTGCGACCCTGAGCTTCTGGTTAGAACAGCCTGCGTGTAACTCTGCTGTCGATTATATGGAAGTTTTGATCGATGGCGTTCAGGTTTTCTACACCGATGGTGCACACGCGCGTTGCGATACGGTGGGCTATTGGCAGGAAAACATAGATGTAAGCGCCTTCGCTGATGGTGGGACGCACACGGTGGAATTCTATGCAGAGACTTCAAGTGGTGGAACCACCAATTTCTTCGTGGATGATGTGGTTTTGAACGTTGCTCAGGTCGGCGATAACATCCCCTGGGTCTCTGAAAATCCCGTCACCGGCACAATCTTTACTGATGACGAATGGCAAGTTGACCTCACCTTCGACGCCGGCGTGCCCGAAACGATGCAGCCGGGCGAGTACTACGGCGAGTTGAAGGTCGTCAGCAATGCAGCGAACGATGTGCCTAACGTCCCGTTGACGCTAACCGTGGAAGCTCCGGCAACCTGGGGTAAGTTGATGGGCGCAGTCACCGGCCTCGGTTACTGCGATGTGGCGACGCCGACGCTGCTGGCGGGCGCGGAAATCCTCATCGAATCCGGCACGGGCCTGCTGGCCTGGCCCCTGGAGACCGATGAAAACGGCGCGTACCAGCTCTGGCTGGATGCCGCGCACAGCCCGGTCACGATCACCGTTGCCTATCCTGACCACGTCACGCAGGTCTTCACGGATGTCGTGGTGCCGGCGGGTGGGACGACGGTGCAGGACGCGGCGCTGCGCTGGGCGCAACCCTGCCTCACGGTGGAGCCTGATCTGTTCGATGTCACGGTCACGTTGGGGATGAGCACAACCGTACCGTTCTCTTTGACGAACTGGGGGGCCATAAGCACGAGCTTTAACCTGGTGGAGGATGATGGCAGCGACATCCCCTGGCTCTCCGAAGACCCCATCACCGGCACCGTGGACGCCGACAGCACCTTCATCGTCGACCTCACCTTCGATGCCAGCGAGGCCGTGACGCAGGTCACGCAGCCAGGCGCGTACTTCGGCACGCTCTTCGTCACCAGCGACGATCCCTTCAACAACCATGTCCCCGTCCCGGTGACGATGACCGTTCTTCCGCCCGCAACCTGGGGCAAGCTGATGGGCACGGTGCAGAGCCTCGGCTACTGTGACGCCGACCCGGCGCCTGTAGCGAACCAAGAGGTGCTCATCGAGGGCAGCGGTGGTGTGTCGTGGACGCTCACGACCGACGTCAGCGGCACGTACCAGCTCTGGCTGGACGAGATGTACAGTCCGTTGACCGCGACCGTCGAAGCGCCCGAGCACGAGAAAGGCGAGGCGACCGGTGTGACGATCATCAGCGGCACAACAACGACCCAGGACTTCGACCTCCGCTGGCTCGTCCCGTGCGTAGAGGCTGATCCGTTGGCCTTGCACGCCACGCTCGAACTCGGCGCAACCGCGACCGAGGTACTGACCCTCACCAACACCGGCGCGGTGGATACGGATTGGGAAATCCTCGAGGAGAACCTCGGAGAAGATATGACCGGGCCACCTCCTCACCAGTCTATCTATCTATCGGAGGACTTCGAAGGGACCTTCCCGCCGGCTGGCTGGGCTTTGGCCGAGAACATCGGTTCATGTGATTGGGAAAGCACGGCGACGACCGGAGAACTCAATTACACTGGTGGTACTGGTGAAGCCGCGGATGCCAACTCTGACTGGTGCGGTACGGGTATGGATGCCGAACTCTGGACGCCTTCACTTGACCTATCTGCTGCTACAGCGCCTTTACTGGCCTTTGAAAGCTACTTTGACAGTATGCTCTCTGATGATGACGGCTATGTCGATATCAGCACTAACGGCGGTGCGAACTGGACGACCTTGTTGCACTATAACGGCGTGGATACCTCTGGCTACGAGACTCTTGATCTCTCCGCTTACGCCGGAGCATCCAACGTGATCATCCGCTTCCGCTACGTTGCTCCTGGCTGGAACTGGTACTGGCAAGTGGATGACGTCATGGTTGTCGAAGCGAATTTTGATGAGGTTATCTGGCTGGCTGAAACGCCAGTAACGGGCACCCTCATCGCCGACACCGGCGAACAGGTCGTGGACGTGGACTTCGATGCCTCCGTACCCGGCATCGACCAGCCTGGCGAGTACTACGCCAACCTCTGGGTCAACAGCGACGATCCGTTCGCTCCGGCAATCCTGCCGGTGACGATGACCGTCACTGCGCCCGCAACGTGGGGCGAGCTGCTGGGTACCGTCTATAGCCTGGGCCGCTGCGATGCGGAACTGAACCCGCTGGCCGGCGCGGAAGTCGTCATCTGGGATAACACGGCGACCGCCGTGGTCACACTGACCACAGACATCAGCGGCACCTATCACTACTGGCTGCCTACCGACGCCTACACCGTCACCGTAGCGGCGGCCGATCACATCAGCGACACCGCGGTCGTCACCGTGCCCGCCTCCGGCGACGTGACGCAGGACTTCAGTCTGCGCTGGGATGTTCCGTGCGTCACCAGCATCGCGCCTTCCTCCATGGAAGTCACCGTGGCGATGGGGATGAGCACCACCCTGCCGCTGACGATGACGAATGTTGGCGCGGGCGAGTTGAGCTTCTCGTTCTTCGAGGTCAACGGTGGTTTCGTGCCGGCGTTGATGATGTCGGTGCAGCAAGCGGTGCAGGCGTCTTCGGTCGTCTGGAACACGGAGAAGCTCGCGGATGAGTGCGCGGTGTACAAGGATTCAGTCCTGGCCGAACCGGCCGAGGCCTGGAAGTGTTATGACTTTGTACCGCAACCGCAGACGTTTGGGGTGCAACCGCTGGCGCCGACTGACATGGGATATGCCCAGGATGTTAGTTACATCTCCAATAACTTCGTGGGCTTTGCGCTGAACGACTTTCCTGGACAGACGGTCATCGGTACGCCACCCACCGATGTTTACTACGGCATGGACTTCGACCCTAGTGCGACGACGCTCTACGCGTTGAACAATACCACTGGTGAGTTGGGCACGATTGACCTGTCCACTAGTGCATTCACCGGGTTGGTGCCGTGTCCTCCGGGCGGTGGCGCTTCTAACTGGACTGGATTGACGATTGACCCGGTCAATGGCGACTTCTACGCCTCGACCGCCACGGCTCTCTACATCATCGACCCGGCGACGGGTGCGAGCACGTTGGTCGGGACGTTTGGTGGTGGCAGTTCTATCATGATTGACATCGCGATGAACCCGGCCGGTGAGATCTACGGCCACGACATCGCAACTGACTCGATCTACCAGATTGATCCGGTGACCGGCGCGGCAACGCTGATTGGCCCCACGGGCTACGACGCGAACTTCGCGCAGAGTATGGACTTCGATAACGAGGATGGCACCCTTTACATCTTCCTCTATCAAGGTGGCGGAGCGAATGTCTACGGTGTAGTCGATCTCACAACCGGCGCGGTGACACCGCTGGCAGTCAGCGACCCGCTAGGTGAATTTGTGGGCGCTACGCAAACCACACTGCCGGTCGGTGCTATCCCCTGGCTCTTCGAAGACCCGGAGTCCGGCACAGTACCTCCGGCAACGGACGGCGTGGCCGACATCACCTTCGATGCCGGCGTATCTGAAGTGACGCAGCCCGGCGACTACTTCGGCGTGCTCGTTGTCGACAATGACGATCCTGTGTGGGATGGCTACAGCATCCCCGTGACGATGCACGTCACCCTGCCCGCCACCTACGGCCAGATCACCGGAACCGTTATGGGCCTCGGCCCGTGTGACGACCCGTTGACCGCCGTGCCGCTGGAAGGCGCGGACGTCCTCGTCGCAAGCGCGACGCAGACCTGGACGCTCACCACCGACGCCGACGGCGCCTACGCTATCTGGCTGGATGAGGCGCACAGCCCCGTCACCATCACCGTGGACGCGATGGACTACGTCGGTCAGATGGTGACAGGTGTGACCGTCATCTCCGGCACAACGACGGTGCAGGACTTCATCCTGCGTCCGCTCGCGCCATGCGCGACCGTTGCGCCATCGACAATCGAGGAAGTGCTGACGCTAGGGATGAGCACCACCGTTCCAATCACCATCGGGAACACCGGTGCTTACACGCTGGCGTGGACGCTTTCCGAGAATGGCGGGGTAGCGTGGATGGATCAAGACCCGCCGGCAGGCGAGACTGCGCCGGATGGCGGAACGTCCGCCGTTACGGTGACGCTGGATGCCGCCGGCTTCGCTCAGCCGGGCGTTTACACCGCCGCGCTCTTCGTGGATAACGATTCGGTCAACGATCCTCTCGTCGTCCCGGTGACGCTGACCGTCGAAGCGCCCGCAACGTGGGGCCGGCTCGAGGGTCTGGTGCAGGGCCTCGGCCACTGTGATGCGAACCCGGCGCCGATCGAGGGCGCGCGCGTCCTGGTCCAAAGTTGGATGACAGAGACGGTTGCTGCT
>OMKS01000662.1_pt1 | contig 31711 bp, 24 predicted proteins | sample 1674721 | NCBI WGS metagenome assembly OMKS01 (sample SAMN06264996, study PRJEB25208) | sediment metagenome | isolation source: hot spring sediment | place: USA: California | collected 2014-09-02 | reverse complement strand
CCCCCTCGGCCGCCGCCCCCTACCTCGAACTCATCAACCTCGCCGTCTACCCCTGGGACCGGGCCCGCTTCGGCGGCACATGGGACGATGTCGCCGCCTTCTGCGCCGCCCACAGGTGTGCGGGCATCGAGATGTACACCGGCTACGAACCGGCGCATGCGGACATTCCGACGGGCCTCGTTAAGGGCGTCCACCTGCCCTTTCACTCCGCCTGGCCGGAGATGATGGCGGCCGCACGGGAAGGCGAAGGGCTGGCATCTCCCGACCAAGGGAGGAAACCCGGTGCCGGAACCACCCCTCACGACACCCCTGTCGCGGCAGGCCCCGACCCCCTCGACCCCTCCTTCTTCCCGCACACCACGCACGCCTCGCTGCAGGCGGCCCTCCGGTGCCAGCTCGAACGGGCCGCGGATCTCGGGGCCGCGTACGCGGTCTGCCACGTCGGGTACTACCGGCCGGAGGAGATGTTCACCCGGACCTACGCGATGGGCGACGGGGCGGTGCTCGGGCGGGCTGCCGCCTTTTTAAACGAACTTGCAGGGGCCTTTCCCGGCGGGGAGCCCCCCGTCCCCCTGATGTTCGAGAACCTCTGGTATCCCGGCCTCACCTACACCGACCCGGACGCGATCCTCGCCTTCATGGACCTGCTCGCGTTCGAGCGCTACGGCTTCGTGCTCGACACCGGCCACCTGATGAACAAGGTGGCCACCTCCGACGACGAGGACGACTGCATCGACGCGGTCTGCAAGACCATCCGGGCCCTTCCGGCGGCGATCCTTGATAAGATCGAGGTCGTCCACCTCCACTGGAGCGGCTCGCACTCCCTCCGGCAGGAACACCTCCGCCGGGGCGTCCCGAACGGGTTTGCCGCGATGGCCCGCCACGACCAGGAGGCGCTTGCCTTCCAGTATGCCGTGCTCACCGACCAGCACCGCCCCTTCACCTCGCCCCAATGCCGGGAGATCGTGGCGGCGGCCCGGCCGGACTGGGTCGTCCACGAGTTCGTGGTGACGACGGCGGAGGAGCACGGGGAGGCGCTTGATATGCAGCGGGGGGCGCTGGGGCACGGGATGGCCCGAACCGGTCCACCGGACGGGACGAGTGTATACGAACAGTAACTGTCGCACAGCGACAAAACAAAAAAGAGGGTTCTTTTCAGGGGAGGAGGGGGACGAATACCCGGTCGTTCTCCCTGCCTACAACACACAGTCCCGGCAGTCCTGCTTCCCGCAGGCGATGTTGTCGACTTTCCACTTCAGCGCCCACCGCTTGATGTCTTTTATCACGTCGATGATCTCGACGCCTGATTCCGTCAGCCGGTACTCCGCCTTCACGGGAAAACTCGACGCATCGACCGTCTTCGTGATCAGCCCCTCGTCCTCGAGCTCCCGGAGGCGGGCCGAGAGGATCTTCGGGGTAATGTCCCCGAGGGCGTCTCTCAGCTCCGAGAACCGCCGGCTGTAGTCCTCGCCCTTGTAGAGCTCGAGGAGAACGAGGAGTGTCCATTTCTTCGCCATATACCTCACCGTCAGGTTGACCGTGCACCCTTCCTGCATGGTATACACATGGAAACTCTCCCCTACTTATACAATAGTATACATTTACTATTTTGTATCAAAAGTATACAAAGGAGAACGGACCATGTTCTGTTACCAGTGCGAAGAAACAGCAAACAACACCGGATGCACCAAACGGGGCGTCTGCGGCAAGGACGAGACGACAGCGGCCTACCAGGATGTACTGATCTACCTCTGCAAGGGCCTCGCGGTCAGAAATCTCGCGGCAATGAACAAGGGAACAGACAACAGCGACGCGGGCATCTTCATCGCAGAAGCGCTCTTTGCGACGCTCAGCAACGTGAACTTCGACACCCGCCGCCTCGGGGCGATGATCGATGCGGCGGTCGCCATGCGTGACGCCCTTCCGCCCGCAGGGGAGAGCGAACCGGACGCCTGCACCTGGACCCCCGCGGGCGAGGCATCCATCGTCGGAAAGGCGGCGGAGGCAGGCGTCCTTTCGACCGCGAACGAGGACGTCCGCTCGCTCAGGGAGCTCCTCGTCTACGGCCTCAAGGGGCTCGGCGCCTACTATACCCACGCCGGGGTGCTCGGTTCGACCGACCCCGAAATCCTCGCCTTCACGCAGCGGGGGCTTGCCTCCACCCTCGAGGACCTCCCCGTCGACGCTATGGTGGCGCTCGTCCTCGAGTGCGGCAAGGTGGGCGTCGACATGCTCGCCCTCCTCGACGCGGCGAACACCGGCGCCTACGGGACGCCCGCGATCACCCCCGTTTCCACCGTCCCCGGCACCCGGCCCGGCATCCTCATCACCGGCCATGACCTGAAGGACCTCGAGGAACTCCTCGAGCAGTCGAAGGACGCGGGGGTGGATGTCTACACCCACGGCGAGATGCTTCCGGCGCACGCCTACCCCGGCCTGAAGAAGTACCCCCACCTCGTGGGCAACTACGGCGGCTCATGGCCCCACCAGAGGGAGGAGTTCGAGCGCTTCAACGGCCCCGTCGTCGTCACGACGAACTGTCTCGTCCCCCCGAAGGAGACCTACGCGGGCCGCGTCTTTACGACCGGCGTCACCGGGTTTTCCGGCCTCGCCCACATCCCCGCGGGCCCCGACGGGACGAAGGACTTTGCCGCGGTCATCGCGATGGCGAAGACCTGCCCGGCACCGACACCCCTCACCGCCGCCGGCCGCGAGCTCATCACCGGCGCCGCCCATGACGCCGTCCTCTCGCTTGCCGATACGGTGGTGGGTGCGGTGAAGGCCGGCGACATCCGCCGCTTCGTCGTGATGGCCGGCTGCGACGGCCGCCACAGCGAGCGCGACTACTACACCCGGTTCGCGGGAGCCCTCCCGCACGACACCGTCATCCTCACGGCGGGGTGCGCGAAGTACCGCTACAACAGCCTCGACCTCGGGGACATCGGCGGCATCCCCCGCGTCCTCGACGCCGGCCAGTGCAACGACTGCTACTCCCTCGTCGTCATCGCCCTCGCGCTCGCCGACGCCTTCGGGGTTTCGGTGAACGATCTCCCCATCTCGTACAACATCGCCTGGTACGAACAGAAGGCGGTCCTCGTCCTCCTCTCCCTCCTCCACCTCGGGATCACCAATATTACGCTCGGCCCCCGCCTCCCCGCCTTCGTCTCCCCCGGTGTCCTGAACGTGCTTGTCGAGACCTTCGGCATCCGTGGCATCACCACCGTCGAGGAGGACATGGCCCTCCTCGTCCCGGAGGCCTGAAACCATCCCTCTTCTTTTTTTGACCGGCACGCCAATGTCAGGGTATACAAAGCGGTGATTCGATGGTTGTTGAACAGATTCCCAAAGTCTTCGGATTTCTCTACGCACTCGCCCTCTTCGTCGCGGGTGCCTGGCTCCTGTACAGCGGGCGGTGGACGAAGCGCATCGGCTCCCTCCTCCTGGCCGTCACCATCGCATTCGGATTTCTCATACTCACACCAATCCTGCCATACATTATCGAGACTCTCCTCGCCGGGAACCCCGTGGCCCCCGGCGTCCCGCCCCTCGTCCCGGTCGCGGGGATCGTCCTGATGCTTCTCCTCTCGCTCCTCTTCGGGCGTTTCTACTGCGGGTATCTCTGCCCGGCAGGCGCCGTCCAGGAGGCGGCGTACCTTGCCCCGGTCCCGAAGGTCATGTTCAGGCAAAAAAGCCTCCAGACCGCCGTCCGGCTCGTAGTCTTTGCAGCCGTCCTCATCGCCGCTTTCGCCTTCTCGTTCTCGCTCCTCTCCCTTTTTGGGATTGCGGACTTCTTCCTCCTCACACTGAGCGCCGCCTTCTTCGTCTTTCTGGGCATCGTGCTTCTCTCCCTCGTCATCTACCGGCCGTTCTGCCGATTCATCTGCCCATTCGGGGCGATGGTGCAGGGCCCGGCCGCAACGAGCGTCATGAAGATCCGGCGGACGGACGCCTGCATCGACTGCCATAAGTGTGAGAAGGCCTGCCCCACGGACGAGGCGAAACGGGACGATGCGAAGGGTGAGTGCTACCTCTGCGGCCGCTGCCTCGAGGTCTGCCCGGTGGCGGGTGCGCTCCGGTACGGCAGGAAATAGGTGCCGGACCACCATCCCTCCCCGCACAAACTTTTATCCCCTTCCCCTCCGAGGAAGGCTCATCATGCCAGACACTCCGCCCGCACCCGCCCACCGGCACGGCCCGCCCGAACGAATCGACATCCCCGTCCGCCACGTCGTCCTCGTCCTCTCGGGCAAGGGCGGCGTGGGGAAGACGACGGTCGCGGCAAACCTCGCATTCGCGTTCGCGAACCACGGCTTTTCGACCGGCCTCCTCGACCTCGACATCCACGGGCCCGACATCCCCGAGATTCTGGGGCTGGAGGGGGCCCACATGGCCTCGTACGACCAAAAGCACATAAAACCGGTAACGGTGACCGGCAACCTCTCCGTCGTCTCGATGGCCTTTCTCCTCCCCGAGACCAGTTCACCCGTCATCTGGCGGGGCCCGATGAAGGCCGGGGTGATCCGGCAGTTTCTCGAGGATGTCGAATGGGGCGAGCTCGACTACCTTGTGGTCGACCTCCCGCCGGGCACCGGCGACGAGGCGCTCACCATCGCCCAGCTCGCCCCGAACATCGCAGGTGCCGTGATCGTCACGACCCCGCAGGACGTCGCCGTCCTCGACATCTCAAAGGCGGTCCGGTTTGCCCAGACGATCGGGCTGCCCGTCATCGGCATCATCGAGAACATGAGCGGGATGGTCTGCCCCCACTGCAAAGGAGCCATCGACCTCTTCGGCTCGGGCGGCGGCGAGCGGGCCGCACGGGACCTTGGGGTTCCCTTCCTCGGGTCTATCCCCCTCGACCCGGAAATCCGCAAGGCGGCCGACGAGGGGCGGCCCTACCTCATCCGCGGCCCCGGCACCGACCCGGACGACCCCACCCGAAAACGGGTCGATGCGGTGATGGAGGAGATCATCCGGGTGATCGAGGCGGGCGGGGCGGCGGCAAAAGAATAGGGGAAACGTCCCCTCCCTCCGGTCTTCATCATTTCATTGACAAAATCAGGTCATTCATCGCCACAGACTAAAAACGCCGGTTTTTCGCCTACCAGAAGTTCTGGGTCGCGATATAGGACGACCCGTCATAGGCGACGCCGACGCCGATGCGGTCGTAGCCGGGCGAAAGGATGTTCTCCCGGTGACCCTCGCTTGCCATCCACATCGCGACCATCGCCTCCGCGATGGCCGCCGCATCCTCCTCCACGTAGCCGTACTCCGCGACGTTCCCCGTCGGCATCATCCCGATGTTCTCCGCGATGCCGGCCGCAATCCGCCCCCCGCCGAGGTGCTTTATCACCGGGTACCCCTGCCGCTTCGCCCGGTCGGTCGGGTCCTCCCCCTGCAGGTTGACGTGGCTGAAGTACCCGTACGCCGCCATATCCCCGCTGTGCGAGCGGGCGACCGCGGCGAGCGCCGCGTCCGACTGGAGGGGGACGAGACCGTGGCGGGCCCGCTCCCCGTTCGTCGCGAGCACGATATACTCTTCAATAGCGGCGGCCGCCACCGGCGGCGCTGCCGGTGCTGCGGCGAGCGCCGGGGTGACGGAGGACAAGGACGACGAATTCGTGGTGGAAGGGCCGCCGACCGGCAGGTCCAGGTACCCCGCACCGGCAAGAACGCCGACGGCGATGCAGAAAAGGACGATGAGCAGCACGACGCCCGCCCACCCGCGCAGGTGGCTCCTCGCCTCCGTTCGCCTCCGTCCTTTCATCTCCTTCATCTCCCCCCCGCCATACAGGCCGATGCGCACGGGCCACAATGATGCCCCGCTCTGTCTTCATGATACTCGGACGTCCGGCTGCTAATACTTTTGGCGACCGCCGCCCCTCTCACCGGTTGCCAAACGCGATCAGCGGCCGCAGGCGTCCGGCGCACGCCGCGATCTCCGCCGCAAGCGTTGCCTCGTCCATCCGGATGACCTCCCCGAGGGGGATCACATAATAGAACCGCAATGCCAGAAACGCGTCCGGGTCCGGGGTCATCTGCGCCGCCGGGCCGTCGTAGAATTCCTTGTAGTAGGCGACACTCTCCGTCCCGTAGCGGGGGTCCACCTCCATCGTCAAAAGCCCCTTGCGTATCGCCTTTCCAAACCCCGACCGGAACCGGTCGATCTGCCCGGTCAGTGCCGCGGCCGATGTCTGCTGCTGCGAATACTTCACCACCAGCTGGAAGAAGTACTCGTCCCACCCGTACGGGTGGAGCGGGATTTTGGTATAGAGCCGGGAGGTGAACTGGCTGTCCGGCCCGAGGGCCGCGATGGCGGCGTCGAACCCCGCCGGGTCGCCTGCAATGTTGCGCTCATACCGGGCCACCGCGTCCGGGTACTCGGTGTTGGCGAGAATCTGGATGCCGTGACGGCCCAGAAAGATGTTCAGGAAGGTGGCAAGCTCCTCGTCCGGGGTGTCGAAGAAGGCGAGGTGGACATACTCGAAGTCGTGCCGGTCGTACCCCACGCGTGAGGTGCGGTACCCGAGCGCCTCTTTGAGGGTGTGGTGGAGGGGCCGGACCTTCGTGTCTATGAGCGCCTCGAAGCGCCGCCGGTACTGCTCACGTTCCAGCGGGTGGCTGACCACGAAGTGGGTGAACATGTCAAATTCGTCGAGCGTAAGGTATCCTCCCCTGCCTTCCGTCATATTCCATAAGCATCGGCATGATGCACCATTTAGGTATCCCTCGCGGTATCCCCGCCCCCCATCCGGCACCCACCCCTTTCGCTTTCGGCCACGCGGTGTCCGCACCTGCGGGGGGAGGGGGGGCGTATCATTTTTCAGCCTTCATGCCAATGGATATCCACTACCAGAGGCGGCAATGACAACCATCGGCATCATCGGGACCGGGAGCATGGGGAGCATGCTCGCCCGCACGTTCATCGAGTACGGCGCCTGCCGTGCAGAGGATATCATCGCATCGAGCCGGAGCGGGGGGCCCCTTTCCGCCCTTGCAGGGGAGACCGGCATTCGGGCGGCAGCGGACAACCGGGAGGCCGCACGGGAGGCGGACATCCTCTTTCTCTGCGTAAAACCCCTCCAGGTCAGGGATATCATGGAGGAGTGCGCCCCCGTATGCACGCCGGCACAGCTCGTCGTCCCGGTCGCCTCCGACGTCCCTCTCGCCTGCCTCTCTGCGTGGACGCCGGCCCGGGTCGCCCGGGCAATTCCCACGATCACCTCCCGGTGCGGCCGCGGCATCACCCTCCTCGCCTTCGGGGACCGGGTGACCGGGGCCGATAAAGCGGCGCTCACCGCCCTCTTCGGGGCTATCAGCCGGCCCTATGTAACCACGGAGGAGACCCTCTGCCTCCTCACCGATCTCACCAGCTGCGGCCCGGCCTTCATCGCCGCCGTGGCCGATGAGTGGGCGGCGGCCGCCTCCCGCCGGGGGGGCATCGACCGCCGGGCGGCGGAGGCACTCGTGCGCGAGACCCTCATCGCCACCGCCCTCGTCCTCGACCACCATGAGATGGACTGCAGGGACCTGATAGAAGACGTCGCCACCCCCGCGGGCATCACCCGGGAAGGCGTGGACGTCCTCGGCGAACAGATGCCCCGGGTCTGGGACGACATCCTTGCCGCCACCGGCGCCCGCCACCGCAGCCTCCGCCGGGAAGTCGAACGGCGCCACCCTCCCTGACCCTCTTTCTTTGCCACCGCCGATCCCCTTTTCATCCCGCGCACCCACCTGAGATACAGCATGATCGAAGCGCCCCCTCTTGCCATGATCATCGGCGTTGCCGCCTATGCCATCACCGGGGTCATCGCCGGTGCCCGCCAGGACGCAAACATCTTCACCGTCGTCATCCTCGGTGTGGTTACGGCAGTGGGCGGCGGGACGGTCCGCGACCTCATCCTCGATGTGCCGGTCTTCTGGACCGTGGAGTTCTTCCTGATATGGGTCGCCATCCTCGCCTCGTGCATCGCATTTCTCTTCGCAAAGTATGTGATAACCAAGCTCTCGCGGACGTTTCTCTACGCGGATGCGATCGGCGTCGCCTTTTTTACCATCGCCGCCATCGACAAGACGCTCGCCCTCGGGCAGGCGGCGACGGTCGCGGTGGTCATGGGATTTATCACCGCCTCGATGGGGGGCGTCATCCGGGATCTGCTCACCGGCACCCCGCCCCTGATGATCGCCTCCGAGGACATGTTCATCACTCCCGCCGTCGTGGGCGGCATGCTCTATGCCGTTCTCCTGAAAGCGGCCCCCGTCTACACGGACATCTGGGCGGTCGTCGCCATTGTCTTTATCATCCTCTTCCGGGTCTACGCCATCCGGAAGGGCCTCCAGTACCCGAAGAAGCTGCGTATGCATTATTAGGATGCATTATCAAAATCAGGCCGGAGCAGGGACGAAGAAGAGGTGAACCGCGGGCACCACGGCCGAACGCCGCCCGGCGCAGACGCAAATTGGAGCACGAGGAAAATCCCGGCACCGGGTCTTTTCCCGGGGGGGCTACGCCGCTTTGTTCCTGCGCAGCGGGATGATCCTTCGCCCACCGTGATGTGCGCCCCTCGCCGGCGTCGTCCTGACGCGGCGATTGGGCACACCGGCTCGTATCCCCTGTGATCCTCATAATTATCTTCTCGGCGGTAGCAGGAAGTATATACGCACGGCATCTTCGGGTGAACATAGTGAAACACAGCATTCCCTGCTCTGCGGCTGAGGCGCTGCAATGGATACGTTATCTTGATACCTGCATGGTGAACGGGGCCCTTCCCATGGCTGATTCCGTCTTTGAAGGGATCAACGACGAAGCGATCACGGATGAACAGACACTGCGGGCGGCACTCGCCTCGCGGGCAGGGAGATACCACCACACCCACCCCCCGGACGCAGCGGGAGAGCGGCATGACGACGTGCCGGCCGCGAAGTCACCGGGAAGAGACGAAGAAAAATGGTGACCCGCTGAAGTCTCGGGAACCCGCTGCATGAAATATGTACGACAGCTGAAAAACGTGGAGCAGGCGGTGGGACAGGCGGGCACCGATGCCGGGGTCGCCGATGTGCACGGGATCCTTCCCGCTGCTGAAAGCAGAGCACTGAGGCAAGAACCAGACCCCCCCTCTTCTCCTGCGGCCTCACCTCCGGCGGACCGGTTCCCGGGGGACGGCGCACCATTCACCCGTCTGTTTTTGGCCCGGGTCACCCGGTGCCGGCCCCGCCGCAGGGCCTTCATGAAGGACGCCCATGATGCCGGTGATATTCCCCGGTTCTTCCTCGCAGGCCACCTGCGTGAAGGTGACATGGCGGACGATGCCCCCGGCGGCGATCACCTGCCCCTCAAACTGCTGGATGCCTCCTGTTACCAGCAGCTGGCCGTCCATATCCCTTAGCACAGACGTAAAGGAGGCAGGCACACCATCCGCGGTATCCCTCCCGGGAAGATCTTCCGGGTGTTTCCCCATCATTCTCCCGAACGCCGCATTGGCCCATGTCAGCCGCCCGGCCCGGTCCTTCGAATAGACCGGCAGGGGAAGGACATGGGCGAGGTGGTGCAGGCATGATGCCGTCCCGTCGCCTGCCTCCGGCCCTCCGCTCTCCGGCGGGACGGGAATAAAGAGCCCCCGGGCACCGGCGGGACGTCCGTTTCGGACGGTGCAAAGAGTGCTGCCCCGCACCCGGACGCGTTTCCCCCGCCGGGTCAAAAAGACCGCCTCCACCTCCTGCGTGCCGCAGCCGGGAACCGGCTCGCCAAAGAGCGACCGGCATGTCCCCTCGCAGGCGGGGTCGATGATGTCGGCCGGGGTCAGACGCCGGGCCTCGTCGGTGCTGTACCCGAGCGTGGCCCGCCAGGCGCGGTTCACATACGTGATATGCCCATCAGGGCCGACGCTCTGGAACATCACGGGGGCATATTTCATGAGGGCATACCATTCGTCCTCACCGGCGGGAGGATACTCGTCTTCGTCCGGCATGGCTGTTCATGCAGTGATTGCCGCTCTGCTATATGTATGCAGCGGTGGTGCGGCGGTGCGGCGATGCGATCGCCGGAAAAAAGAGCAGGCCGGTATGTTAAGGATGAGGATGTGCCCTGTCACGGCCTTCGTTCGGGTACGGGTTCCCTACCCCGTGGATTTCGGTCATCTTCAGGTGGATGACGGCGGGGGTGCCCGCCACCGTGCTGTCCTCTCCCCCAAAGAGTGACGATGATGCCCGTTGCCCGGCGAAGAAAACGTAAAAAAGATTAGAGAATCCGGTCTCCGGCCCCGGGGCCGGCGACACAGCTGTAAACGTCCGTGACCGTGATCTTCAGCATCCCCCGTGCGGGCACATGGGGCATGCGTGCCTTCACATCGGCCCTGAATGCCTCGAACTGCTCGCCCGACTCGACGTACTCCACATCTCCCTTGATCTGGTAGCAGCCCTTGACGCCCTCGCCCCAGACATAGACGGCGGCCTTCGGGTTCTCCTGCACATTGGCAAGGGTCTTCTGCATGAAATTGTTCATGATGAGAATCGTCTCCGGGTCGGCCACCGCCTTTGCGCCCATCGGTGCGACGTTGGGCACGCCGTTTTTGTCAGCGGTCGCAAGGGGAACGATCCTCAGTGCATTGAACGCCTCGATCACATCTTCTGTCAGTTGAACCATGGTATCACCTGAGAACTATGGGAGGAAGAGAAGAAAAAGATGGTGCGTGCCCACCATATCCACTGCTCTCCGGTCAAACCGAAGAACCCCGCCCCGCCGGAGAACCCCTGAAAATCCCGGCCATGCCCGTATTTCCGGCACCCGTTTTTGCCAAACGGCACCGCCCGGCCACCTCATGCACCGGAACGAAGCGATGGTTCCGGCACCCGTATCACCCATGCCGTTCCGCCGTCCCGGACCAGCTCAATCGTCCCTCCCAGCTGATGCATCACCACGTTTCTTACGATATTCATCCCGAGCGAGGCAGAGGCCCCCGGCCGGTAGTCCTCCGGGACGCCTATGCCGTCATCCGTGACGGTCAGCACCTTCCCCGTCTCGCCGCACTCCATCTGCACGGAGATCGTGCCGCGGTCCCTTCCCTCAAAGGCGTACTTGATGGCATTGGTCACGAGCTCGTTTACGATCAGGGAGTAGAGGATCGCCTCCTCCAAATTGAGCTGGCATTCGGTGGCGGTGACGCGGGCCGTAATCATCGCATAGGGGGCGAAGGTGCCGATCAGCTCCGCCACGAGGGAAGAGAAGTGATCCCCTGCATTGATGGAGGCAATCGTGTCCGACCGGTAGATGGACTCGTGGACGAGGGCCATGGAGAGTATCCGGTTCGACGTCTCCCTAAGGACCGCCTTTGCCTCCTCGTCCTCCATGGACCGCATCTGCATCTGGAGCATCGAGGTGATGAGGGCGAGGTTGTTTTTCACCCGGTGATGCACCTCGTTTAACAGGGTGGTCTTCTCCGCAAGGGACGCCTGCAGCATCGCCTCCGAGGCCTTGCGCTCGGAGATGTCAAGGACCGTCCCGATGATCAACGGCCGGTCGTCACCGAGCCCCGCCGCCGAGCCGAAGATCTCAACCTCGACCGTGCTGCCGTCCCTGCGGACGGCGACCGTCTCGAAATGGGTGTTTGCACGCTTCCCCTCGATCATATCCCGCACATCCCCCGCCACCATATCGGCATCCCCGGGCAGTATCAGCTCACCGATTGATACCTTGCGAAACTCATCGACCGTGTATCCCAGCATCGCCGCCAACGTCTCGTTCGTATAAATGAGCCGTTCCCCGTTGAAGATGTAGATGCCGACGATGGCATTCTCCGCAAGGAGCCTGAACTTCTGTTCGCTCTCCGAGAGTGCCGTCTCCGCCCGCTTGAGATCCGTGATGTCGATGAGCGTGCCGAGCGAGGAGAGATAGGCCCCGTCGCTGCCATAGAGATGATGGCACCGCTCGTGCACGTGCCGGATCTCCCCCGACGGCCAGATGATCCGGTACGTGTGCTCGTAATCCTCCCGTGCCCGGATGGAATCGAAAAACCTACGCACCACCGTCTCCCGCTCGGCGGGATGCAGGGTTGCCAGAAACCGCTCCTGCGAGATGACCCGGTCCTCCGTCTGCGGGATGCCGAATATCTCGAACATCCGGTCGGACCAGTACTGGGACGTCCCGTGGCGCCCGTACTCCCAGTAGCCGAGGCCGGCGATCGTCTGGGCCTCACGGAGCTCCGCCTCACTCTGCTCGAGGCGCAGGGACTCCTCCTTGGTGTGGGTGATGTCAAGGTTGGTGCCGATGATCCGTTCCGGTTTTCCGTCCGGCCGGCGCTCCAGAATGACGGCATGGGACCGGATCCATCGCATTTTCCCATCCTTTCCCTGCATCCGGTACTCGATGGTGCCGGCGTCATCCGCGGTTTCGAGGCTCAGGCGCATCTCCTCGATCAAATGCCGGTCAGCCGGGTCGAAGAGCTGGCGTATCCCGTCGATGGTCCCGGGGATGTTCTCCGGCCGGTACCCGAGGATCTCCGCACACTGCTGATCATAGAGGACCGCACCGGTGGACACCCTCCAGTCCCATACCCCGAGCCGGGCTCCCCCTACGGCGAGGGAGAAGCGCTTCTCGCTCTCACGCAGAGCCTCTGCCACCTTCCGGCGCGCAGTGATATCACGGACGAAGACACAGCCGAACTCCTGGTCGCCCGTCCTGCTATACACCCAGGTGTTCTCCACCGGATGATCCATGCCGTCACGGTACCGGTGGATCGTCTCGAAGGTGCTGACCTCCTGCCCATGAAGGAGCCGCCAGTGCTCCTCCCATATATCCGGGTCCATCTCCACATTGATATCGAAGATGGAGAGCCCGGAGATCCTCCCGCGCCGGCCATACGAACGTGCTGCCATCTCATTGCCGTAGAATATGGTCCCGTCGCGTTGTACAAAGAGGATCGCCTCAGGGGAGTTGTCCACCACATGCTGGGTGCGGACAAGGCTGTCGCGCGCCTCATGGATCTCGTGGATATCCTGTATGGTCCCGATGAGGCGCAGCACCCCGCCACGGTCATCCCGAAGCGTTTCACCGATGATGTGCACCCACCGCATCTTCCCGGACGGGACCCTGATGCGGCAGGAATGATCGAAGGACGCCCCGTTTTGGAGTATTCTCGAGAGTCCTTCCCCCACCCGGATGCGGTCGTCCGGATGGACGATGCCAAGGAAATCGGCAATGCCGGCCAAATCCCGCGTCCCGGGCTCCCAGAAGAGGCGTCGGGTCATATCGTCGGCATCAATGCTGTCATTTGCCGGGTCGTACTCGAAATATCCGATACGGGAAATGTTCTGGGCCTTTTTGAGGCGAAGCGCCGATTCTCTCTCCTTATCCTGCGAGAGTTTCCACTGGGTGATGTCCGTGTGAATACCGACCATCCGCAGGGGAGTGCCGTCGGCGTCCCATTCGATCACCCAGCCATTGGACCTGATCCAGACCCATGACCCGTCTTTTCCCTGCATCCGGTACTCGTCGTAGTAGACATCGCCCGTCTCAATGGTATGCTCGAGGGTTTGGATGACCGGCGTCCGGTCATCCGGGTGCAGAAGGGCGACCCACGTTTCGTAGGACTCGGGCATCTCATACGGTTCATACCCAAGGATCTGGTACCACTCCGGGGAGAAGGTGAAGGATTTTTGCCGGACGTCATAATCAAAGAGCCCAAAATGGATTGCCTCCATGACCAGCCGGTAGAGCCCTTCCGCCTCGGAACGGGCGGCCTGCTCCTCACGGATTGCCGTTACGTCGTGGGAGAGGAGGCCGATCGCAGAGACGCCCCCTTCCTCGTCCCGCACCGGATAAAAGATATGGTCGAATGCCTTCCCGCGATGTTCATCACTGAACGCGACCGCTTCGCCACTCGAAACGACCTGCCGCATCTTCTCCCGCCGGAGGCCGCACACCTCAGGGTCGTCCGCAAAGAGGCCAAAGATCGAGGTTCCGGTGAGCGCCTCTTTGGTCGTGCCGTGCATCCGGGCAAGGGCCGCATTTACCTGGATGATCGTCCCGTCGGTCCCGAGGAGGACCTGCACCTCATCCATGGAATCCACAAGCGCCCGGAGCGATTCAACGCTCCTCCACCTTGCCTCCTCGGCCTTCAGCCGCCCGATGGCAACCCCGGCCTGGGCGGCGATGGACTCGATGTGGGGCCGGATGCGGGCGATAATTTCATCCTCGTCCATCGACGCGAGGGTAATCACCCCGATCATCCCCTCTGACGCCACCACCGGCAGGACCGCAATCCCCCTGAACGGCAGGGAGGAGGGGGTCGCTGCACCATGAGAAGAGAGGTCGGCAAAGGTGCAATAGAGTGCCTTTCCCCCGAGCAGATCGTGAATTTTCGGATTATCCGGCGAAATAACGAGGGAATCCGCACCAAATCCGGCGGGGACTCCTTCCAGATACCGGGCCTCCAGTTCCCCGGTCCCGGCGTCGAACAGGTAGAACCCCGATGCGGGGACCTGCGCCAGCTTCCTGGCGCCTGCACAGGATTCCCAGGCAACCTCGTCCACGGAGACCGCCCGGTTCAGCGCAAAGGCGACGTCGCGCTGCACCCTCAGTGCCAGGTCGCGGCGCCGCCGTTCGGTCAGGTCCAAGGCAACCGAGAGGATGACCTTCCCCCGCCCGGGAGCGTGATAGACGTGGAGCTTGACTTCCACCGGAATACGTGAGCCGTCCTTGCGGATATGGGCGGATTCGAGAGTGATATACGACCTGTCGATTGCCGTGCTCAGCTTCTCCCGTACCATATCCCGGTATTCGGGGACAATGATGGTGGAAAGGTCCATGCCGATGAGCTCCTCGCGTGTATACCCGAGCCGCCGGCACATCGTGTCGTTCGCCTCAAAAATTCTTCCGGGGGTGCCATCCTGCCTGAACTGTGAGAGATATGCGGACTCTGCCAGGTTATCAAAAAGGCTGAAATACTCCTTTCGCGATGCATCAAGCCGCCGGGCATAGTACGAGACCGCGATGGCGACGAGGAAGAAGACAAAACACCGGGCGGCGGCATAATACCATGAAGGAAAGAGCGGTACGATAAACAGTGCATGGAGAGCGAGATAGACGGCACTGGTGCCCAGGGCAAAGGGAATCGCCCGTTTCGGGTACTTCCCGGCGACGAGAACGATGGGGAGGTCCAGCGCATGGGGGAAGACGTTCGTCAACCCCTCGGAGAGCGACCATACCAGAAGGGTCAGGGTGCCTGCGATGGAGATGATGATGTACCCGTCATCATTCCCCGGTATCAGGTCCCTCGCAAACCGTTTCAGATCGGCAACATCCCCTCTCCCCATGCACTTCCTGCCCGGCCGGCAGCGCTGACTTACTGCATCAGGAAAGCGCCACGCCCCTTTCGGCTTTGAAAGACCATTGGTGAACCCGACTAATATAGGTGCCGCAGGAAACGGCCCGCAAGGTCGGATGCAGGGATTTCTCAGATATCGAGCGGCTCAAACTGCTGTTTTCGCACCTCCCCATAGAATTCGGAGATCTTCGGGTCGCCCAGGCAGACGGGGCAGCGGTACCCCTCCGGAAGGTCTTCGAACCGCGTACCTGCGGGGATGCCGTTATGTGGTTCGCCGCGTGCGTCTTCATATATATACCCGCATATACGGCAGCGCCATTTCGTCGGCACCACCGGGACAAAGCCCCATTTCCCGATCTTTCCCTTCCCCGTCGCCCCGCAGACCGGACAGGCATAATCATCGGGGAGGTCTTCGAATTTCGTTCCTTCAGAGATGCCGTTTCGCGGTTCCCCGCGAAGCGGCGAGTAGATATATCCACATACTTTGCACCGGTATCGCTGTACTTCCATCTTCACACTCCACAAATGTGCCACTGACCGGGCACATGCACAAATACTGTCAGAAGGTCGACCAACTATTAATATCCTTTGGACCGAAGCGCAGCCTTCATGCCATTTCGCCTGAATATCGCCAATTATTCGCGCTATTTTACCATTATAGACAGAAATACAGATATTCAACCAATTCGCCGGAAAGCAGAATTATGGTGGATCCCTTCCGGCAGAGACTGACGAAGGGAGAGAACCGGGGATAAAAACCCGCGGTCTATTCCATCACCATCACGGGCGCCGCTTCGTCGAAGGGGTTCGTCCGCATCGCAAGGGAGAAGAGGTAGGGGTAGTTTCTCTTCAGGTGCTGCATGTAGCGTATCCATACGGTGACGAGCATGCCGTAGACCCGGTTGATGTCCCCTTCGAGGTGGCTCATGTCGGGGGGTGGACAGACGCCGAAGTCCTCGCGGTGCGCGAGCTCTTCGGTCATGTGAAACGTTGCCTGGAGAAGTCCGGTGAACTCCTCATGTTCGAGGAGCACCGGGTTTTCCAGGAGCCGAAGGAGAAAGTCCTCCTGTTCCATGAGAAATGCCCTGAGAGCTTCGAGATCGATGCTGCCTATCTCCACCCGGCAGTCATAGCGGCCGAGGTCGCGGAGCGCCTCGCCGAACCGCTCGTCCGTCCAGGCATCCGAGAGCAGGAGGCCGTTTTGTACCGTCCCGATCTTCGGGTCGGCGCGGGAAAAACACCGTATAAGCCGCCGGCCGACCCGCGAGTAGAAGGTCCCGATGACCATGTTCATCTTCTCGATCCGGTTCTTCTTCTCACGATACTCGAGCAGACGGTGAAGGATGAGGGTGACGAACAGCACCTCGAGAGGGAGAAATGCCAGTTCGTGGAGGAAGAAGACCCCGATATGATGGAGGTCATGAAAGATCTCAAAGTGCAGGGCGTACAGCATCGCCGAGGCGAAGATGAGGGAGAGGGCAAAGGCAAGGATCCAGGACCGGTCTTTCATGGTAGTTTTTTCCTGCGTGAAATACATTATACTGCCGATAAGCCCCATCTCCGGCGATCGAACGTCGTCGTGTCCGGCAGCATCCTTTCCGGGCAGGTGTCACCAATCCGGTGGTTTTTATATGCGGGAACTCCAGAGATAATGTAGGTACATCCCATTGGCGTGATGGACGACCATTTTTTCGTATCAGGGGGAGCTCAATGACATGGCCGGCATATGAAGCTGCAGTCCCGCTTATCATCGCCCTATTCCTGAATACCGGCATCGCCCTCATCCTCGCACGGGAAGGCTGGCGGCACCGCCGCGCCCTCCTTGCCCGGATCTTCGTCGTCATGATGACGGGAGTGGTCATCTGGTCGTTGTTGTACGCCATCCAGCTGGGCATCGAAGGCGCCGCCCTCCAGTTTTCCCTGGTGCCTTTTCAATACATCGGCATTCAGCTCGTCATCCTGAGCGCCTTTTTCTTTGCCGTCAAGTACACCGGCAACGAGCCATGGCTCACCGGCCGTGCCGTCGTCCTGATAACCGCCGTTCTCGCCGCAATTCTTATTGCGGTATTTACGAACGGCCTCCATCACCTCTACTACACCGGCATGGCCATGGTGGAGACGGGGCCGTTTCCCCATCTCAGCCTCTCCTACGGCCCCCTCTTCACCGTCCAGATCGCCTATGCGTACATGCTTACCATCACCGCTCTTTTGATGATGACCCGGCATTACCACCGCTCGAATCCCAGGTACCGCCGCCAGACCGTCCTTCTCATGCTCGCGTACCTCATCCCTCTTGCCGGGAACATGGCAGGTGTCGCCGGGATAGGCTCCTTCAGGATTCCCTTTGACCCGACACCGTTCTGCTTTCTCATCTCGGGCATCATTCTCTTCTACATCATCGTGATGCACGAATTCCTCGCCATTCTCCCGATCGCCCGCGAGCATGCGGTCGAGGCCCTCCAGGAAGGCTACCTCGTCCTCGACGAGAACCGCAGGGTGATCGACATCAACAAGGCGGCCCTTGCCATCTTCGATGCGTCGGGGGAGCGTATTCTCGGGGCTCCTGCACGGCTTCTCTGGAAGGGGTTTGACAACGCCGGTCTGCGCGAGGGATCGTCGGAGGTCACCGGCGACGCCATCAGGAAGGCACTCTCCGGGCGGTTCTATGAGCTCTCCTGTACCCCTGTGACCGGGAGGGTCGCCGACCAGGAGGGCTTCATCGTCTTTATCCACGATATCACGGAGAAACGGCGGTACAGGGACAAACTCTCCGAGGCGAACAGGAAGATAAACCTGATGGCCGACATCACCCGCCATGACATCCTCAACCAGGTGCAGGGCATCACCATGATCCTCGAACTGATCCGGATGGAGGAACCCGCGGCGCCCGAAAGCCGGCTTTTGCACTATCTCGGCCTGATCGAGCGCGGGGCCGTCAACATCGAACACCAGATCTCCTTTACCCGCGACTACCAGGACGTCGGGGTGGACTCGCCCGTATGGCAGAACGTCGGTGCCGTCGTCGCGGAGGCCGCAGGTCTTCTCTCCAGCAGAAATCTCACCGTAACGGCGGAGACGGGGGCAGCGGACTACGAGGTCTACGGCGACCCCCTGCTGGGAAAGGTGTTCTACAACCTCTTTGAGAATGCCGCACGCCACGGCGGGGAGAACATATCGACGGTGACGGTGCACGCGGCACCTGTCGAGGGGGGCGAGGGCGCCCTGCTCATCACGATACAGGACAATGGCGAGGGGATACCTGAAGGCCTGAAGGAGCGGATCTTCGATCCGTCGTTCGGGAAAAATACCGGGTTCGGCCTCTTTCTGACGAGGGAGATCCTCTCGATAACCGGCATTGCCATCCACGAGACCGGAACGGAGGGGGAGGGGGCGTGCTTTGCCGTCACCGTCCCGCCGGGGGCGTGGCGCATGGCAAAAGCGCCGCCCTCGCCGGATTCTCCTCCGGGTGAGCCTGCCGGCTCCTGAAGGGGAGGGAACCGATGCGGGCCGGCATCGCCGTCCGGGGGAGGCGGCATCCGGTCCCCCCATGAGGCGCATGGCACAAAAAAGCTCCAAAAAAGCCGGGTCCCTGAGCGGTAGACCCACGGGCCCGGAAGAATCCTCCGGCACCTTCAGCAGGAAAACCGGTAGCCGTTCTTCGGGAAGGCGACCTCGAATACCGCCCCCGACCCTTCGGTGCCGGTCTCGGTGATGGAAATGCCCGTCACCCCGGCGATCTCCCGGGCAAGGAAGAGGGAGTGGCCGGGCTTTGCGGGATTATGGGTGAATATCTTCTCTTTTTTGCCGGCAGGGATGCCGCAGCCGTCGTCGGCGATGACAAGGACGCCGGAGCCGTCCCGCTCCGCGAAGGAGACACCGACCTTCGTCGCACCCGTGGCGTGGGCAGCGATATTGTCACAGATGCCCCGTATCACCTCCACAAAGAGGTTGTCCGCATAGACCTCCACCGGCAAAACGTCCGTTATGCAGGGGATGGCCAGGGGGACCTGTTTCTTCGCCTCATTGATAAGCGCACCCAGGTCCTGCCATTCCGCGGGCTCTGCCCCGAGTTTTTCGTACATCCGGGTGAAGTTGATCTGGCGGTTGATCGTCTCGGAGGCCGCAAGGATCTTCTCCGCCATCATCCTCTGCTCCGCAGGGGCGTAGTCCCCGTGGATGATCTCCTCGGAGTAAAAGAGGAGCCCCTGGATCTGGTTCAGGATGTCGTGCCGGGTAATGCCGGAGAGGATGCCAAGTTTCCGGTTGGCCTCCCTGAGGGCCTGCTGCGCCTGTTTTTCCATGGTGGCATCGCGGAGGATGCCGACCACGCGGCGGGCGGTGCCGTCGTCATTGAATTCTGCGATGGACCCGGTACCCGCGAACCACACGAGGTGTCCGTCGGCCGCGGTCATCCTGAACTCCGTGGGTTCCTTCACCGGGGTACCGCCGGCGAGTGTCTCCATGCTCCGTTCCCACCCGGCGCGGTCGTCAGGATGGATAGAGCCGACGATGATCCCGAACGGCACCGGTTCGGAGAGGGAGGGGAGACCAAGGATATCGAACATGCGTCTGCTCATCGCGACCGTGCCTTCCCCGGGACGCCAGTCCCAGGTGCAGAGGTTGGCACTGTCGATGACGAGGCGCAGGTACTCCTCGTTGCGGGCCAGGGCGTCGAGCATCGCCTTCTGCCGGGAGACATCACGCAGGATACAGAGGATATTCGTCCCGTTCTCCCGTCGCACGAAGGATACCGCCATCTCACCGTCCTTCTCCTCCCCCCTCCGGGTAAGGATGCGCAGGTCGATGCGGGCCCGGCGGCTTTCCCCGGCATCTTCGCCCGCGACAAGACACTCCCGGAGGGCATTCCCGGAGAGACGGCCGTTCTTCCCGAAGAGCGGGCTCTCCTCCAGCAGCGTGCCCGTCATCTCACCGCTCCCATATCCGGTGATCCGTTCGGCACCCCGGTTCCATATCATCACCCGCCGCTGTTCGTCCAGGAGGATGAACCCGTCGTGGGCACTCCGGAATATCTCGTCGAGGAGTTGCTGCTGCCCCTGTATGGAGGCAACCATGGCGCGGTTCTCCCTCAGGTCATGGAGGGTGACGATGTACCGGTCGGCACCGGGTATGGATGAGACCGAGAGGAGGCAGGGCACCCGTTCCCCCGAACCGGTGAGGCATTCTGTCTCATGGCTGCGGATACGGAAGTGCTCGAACCCGCCGGGCACCTCGTCAACCCGGGCAAACCGGAGCAGATACGGGTCGTCGACGAACTCCGTCCAGAGCCTGCCGGCAAGGCCGCAGGGCCCGGATGCGAGGAGCGCTTCGGCCTCGCTGTTGCCGAGCAGAATATGGTCCGAGCGGTCAAGGATGAGAATGGCAATCCCGGAGTTGGCAAATATCCCCCTGTACATCTCCTCCGAGAGGCGGAGCTGGCCCTCGAGGGCTTTTCTGCGGGAGATATCCCGGGAGACGGAGATGACGGCAGGGCGTCCGCGGTAGGTGATCACCCGCGAACTGACCTCCACGGGGATCACCCGGCCGCTGCGGGTGATGTGATCGTTTTCAAAGAAATGGGTCTTCCGGGCAAAGAGCTGGCCATGGATTTCGCAGGGAGGCCGCCCGGATGCGGGGGAGACGAGGGCATCGACGGTGAGCCCGGAAAACTCCTCCGCACGGTAGCCGTACCGCCGGCACGCCGCCTCGTTTGCATACAGGATGCGGCGGTCTGCATCGGCGATGATGACGGCCTCGTTGATGGCATGGAGAAGGGGATCTTCGGGCTCACCCGCGGCATCACCGGTGTCCTCACCGGGGCCCTCACCGGCGTCCATGGCCATGGTGATGATGAAGAGACGGATGCCGTCCGGGGAGGCGACCCAGGCTCCACGGGCACCGGCGCGGATCTGCTCCCCGTCCGCACGCCGGAGAAGGACGGGGCGGGAGGGGATGTCGACCCCGGCATCCTCCGCTGCCATCCACGAGATGAGAGCATGGCTGCCAATATGGCTGCCTCCATTATGACTGCCGATATCAGGGCCGACATCCGGGCCGCTATCCGGCATCGTAAGAAATGCGGCGGCGTTCAGGTAGGCAGTCGGCGGTTCCCCGAGAAACGAGAGCAGTGCCGGATTGGCAAAGGCGCACCTCCCGTCTTCAAACAGCCCGATGACCGGGGAACGGTGCGCCTCGAAGAGGCGTGCGATCTTCTCCACACTCATATCCGGAAATATCCCTGAACAATGCCCCTTATTCAAAATCCTGAAAAATAATGAGAAAAAAGAGCAGATATACTTTCTCATACGGCGCACTGCCCGTCCGGCGGGCAGGCGGGAGAGCAGGGCGATGCGCACGGACCCGAAGACGCCCCGGGAAGAAATAAGGCTATCCCGGCCCCTTTCGGGGCCGGGTTATGGGAGGCCTCAGCGGATCTCGACGCGTTCCCCTTCGGCCATAAAAAATATTTTTTCGGCCATCAGGCAGGCGTGGTCACCGCAGCGTTCAAGATGGCGGGTAATGGAGATCGCCTCGATGCCCGAACGGATGTTCTTCGGGTCCTCGAGCATGTAGGTGAGATACTCGCGGAAGAGGCCCGCACGCATCGCGTCCACCCGGTCGTCCTGCAGGCCGAGGTCCTCAAGATTGACGGCAGACCCCGTCCGGAAGGCCGCAAGAACCTCCCGGTGCATTGCATAGACGATATCCGCCATCACGTAGAGGCTGTCGAAGGGGACGGTATACGTCTCGCCCTGCATGCCAAGCACCGCCTTTGCGATGTCCTTTCCGATCCTGCCCACCCGGTAGTACGAGTAGTTCATCACATTGATGCAGGTGATCGTCCGCAGGTCCTCGGCGACCGGCTGGTAGAGCAGAAGGAGGCGGATTGTCCGGTCCTCAAGGTCCGAATGCAGCTCGGCGAGGTGCGTCTTTCTGTCCATCACATCATCTGCAAGGGCCCGGTCAAGGCCCCTGAGCGATCCCATGCCGTCCGTGAGCATGCCCACGGCATACTCGCCATAGGCGGCGAGGTCGACTTGTATCTGTTCCAGTTCCTCATGAAATTTTTTCAGGCCCATCGCTTACTCACCCGAACCGTCCGGTTATGTAGTTGCTCGTAAGCTCCTTATCAGGAGTCTCAAATATCTTCTCGGTTTTGCCGAACTCGATGAGCTCCCCCAGGTACATAAACCCGGTATAGTCGCTCACCCGCGCCGCCTGCTGCATGGAATGGGTCACGATGATTACCGTATACTGTTCCCTGAGCTCTTCTATCAGGGTCTCGATCTTCGCGGTCGCGATGGGGTCGAGCGCCGAGCAGGGCTCGTCCATCAAAATCACCTCCGGCCCGACCGCAAGCGTCCGGGCGATGCAGAGGCGCTGCTGCTGGCCGCCGGAAAGCCCCATCGCCGGGGTGTGCAGGCGGTCTTTGACCTCATCCCAGAGGGCGGCCTTTTTCAGGCTCTCCTCCACGATCGTATCGAGTGCCCCCTTGTCGCGCACCCCGTGAACCTTCGGGCCGTAGGCCACATTGTCGTAGATGGACTTCGGGAAGGGGTTCGGGCGCTGGAAGACCATCCCGATGAGTTTTCGCAGGTGCACCACGTCGACATCGGGGGCATAGATGTTCTCGCCGCGGTAGCTGACGCTGCCCGTCACCCGGCAGGAGGGAATGAGGTCGTTCATCCGGTTGAAACACCGGAGCAGCGTCGACTTCCCGCACCCCGAGGGGCCGATGAGCGCCGTCACCCGGTGCCTGAGGATATCGATGTCGATCTGGTTCAGGGCAGGCGTTTCGCCGTAGAAGAGGTCGAGCCCCCTGGTGGTAATGATTGGTTCAGTCTGTTCCACGGGTATCACCATGTGATCTTGTTCTGGTAGTGTGTTCGGATGGCGATCGCGACGAGGTAGATGCCGACGACGAGGGTGACGAGGACCAGCGCCGTCCCGTACTGGTTCGTCTGCGCGCCCGGCACATTCGTCGAGAGGATGAAGAGGTGATAGGGGAGCGCCATCACCGGCTCCAAGACGGAGTCCGGGAGGAAGCGGCTCGAGAAGATCGCGGCGGTGAAGAGGATGGGCGCCGTCTCGCCGGCGGCCCGCCCTATGGAGAGGATGGCGCCGGTGATGATGCCGGGTACGGCGGGCGGGAGGATGACCCGTGCGATCGTCTGCCACCGGGTCGCCCCGAGGGCAAGGCTTCCCTCCCGCAGGCTGTCGGGGACGCTTCTGAGCGCCTCTTCCGTCGTCCGGATGATCGTGGGCAGGATCATGAGCGACAGAGTGACCTGCCCTGCGAGGAGGGAGACCCCGAACCCGAGGTAGAGGACCAGAAACGAGAACCCGAAGAGGCCGAAGACGATGGACGGGGTGCCGTTCAAAAGATCGACGCCGCTCCTTATGATCTTCGTTGCCAGCCCCTCACGGGTGTACTCGGTCAGGTAGATGGCAGCTCCCATCCCGACGGGCAGCGCCACCGCAATTGCGCCCGCGACGAGGTAGAGCGTGCCGACGATGGCCGGGAAGATGCCCCCCTCGCGCCCGAGATTTCTCGGGGAACCGGTGAGAAATTCCCATGAGATCGCCGGGAGGCCGTGTATCAGGATATCGCCGAGGATGACCGCCACCGCGAGGACGACGAGACCGATGGCGGCATACATGAGCGAAAATGCGGCCCGCTGGGCATGGGCGGCCGGTATGCGGGCGGCGGCGTACCACCCGGCAGGAACGATAACGGCAAGGAGCACCGCGGCGAGCGGCCCGAAGACTGCCCCCGCAAGAAGCAGCAGGGAGAGGAGCCCCGCTGTCCTGATCTTTCTGCCATGGGGCTGCATGAGAGAAGAGAGCCTTCCCGGGCCGTTGCCGCCCGCCTGGGACCGGCGGATATGGCCCATAATGCCCATCGCCGCAAGATTGACGGCGAGCGTGATCAGGAGGAGGAGCAGTGCCACGCCGAAGAGGGCATGGTAATGCGTCGAGCCGATGGCGACCTCCCCCATCTCGATCCCGAGCGTGCCGGTGAGCGTCCTCACCGGGGAGAGGACGTCATAGAGGGGGTCCGGGATGACGGCGGCGTTGCCGGTCACCATGAGGACCGCCATCGTCTCGCCGACGGCCCGGCCCATCCCGAGGATGAGGGCGGCGGTAATACCGGAGAGGGCCGAGGGGACGATGACCCGCGAGATCGTCTGCCAGTGGTTGGCGCCGAGGCCCATCGACCCCTCCCTATACTCACGGGGGACGGCGGAGATGGCATCCTCCGCGACGGTGATGATCGTGGGGAGCGCCATTACCGCAAGCAGGATGGACCCCGCAAGCCACGTCTCGCCCGAAGGGATGTCGAATTGCAGGCGCAGGGCGTTCGTGAGGAAGACGAGCCCGAAGAAGCCGTAGACGACCGAGGGGATCCCTGCCAGCAGTTCGACGACCGGCTTGACGACGGAACGGACCCGGGGGCTCGCGAGTTCAGAGATGAAGACGGCACTGGCGATACCCAGCGGGGTGGCGATTGCCATCGCCCCGATGGTCACGAGGATGGTGCCGGTCCAGAGGGGCATCGTCCCGTAGGAGGGAGTGGCCCCGCCCGGGTTCCATGTCTCCCCGAAGAGAAACTCCGCGGGGCTGACGCTGCTGAAGAGCGGGAGGCCGTCTTTCAGGAGAAAGGCGAGGATGAAGAAGACACAGAGGACCCCGAATATCGCGGTGAGAAACCAGATACTCCGGATAACCCGTTCGTATGCGCCGCCCCGGTGCCCTGCGGTCAGCAGGGCAAGGTCACCCTCCGGTGAAGCATTGCGGATCGCAGCATAGGTGTGCAAGGGATTCATACTCATCACAAAGGAACGTCAGTGCCCGGGTTGTCGGTTTGAAGCAGCTGTCCGCACCGCCCGTCATTCAGGGGATGGCAGCGAATACGGGAGGGGTGGAAAGGGGAAAAGGGAAAAGGCCGGCGAGGCCGGTTCCCTTTGCAGTGGTACGTTTGTCCGGGACGCTGATGGTTCCGGGTCTGTTCAGGCGACCGGGACGAAGCCCTCGTCCGCCGCGAGCTGCTGGCCCGCGGGGCTCATCACGAAGGCGAGGTAGTCGGCGGCAAGGCCGGCCGGTTCGCCGTCCGTGAACATGTTCAGGTCACGGGCGACCGGGTAGGTGCCGGCAAGCACGTTTGCAACGGAAGGTGCGACGGCAGCTCCGTCGGGGCCGAGGGCAACCGCACCGACGGTTTCATCGAGGTAGCCGAGGCCCACATAGCCTATGGCGCCGGGGGTCTGCTGCACGGTCTGCTTCACCGCACCGTTCGAGTTCTTCTCGAGCTGGCCGGCGTAGAAGTCTTCCTTGCCCATCACTTCTTCGTAGAAGTATTCACGGGTGCCGGAGGCGCTGTCACGGCCGATGACCACGATCGCCATGTCTGCACCGCCGACTTCATTCCAGGTGCGGACGTCACCCGCGTAGATGGCCCGTACCTCATCGAGGGTGAGCGTGGTGACCGGGTTGTCCTTGTGGACGATGACGGCAATGCCGTCCTTTGCAACGACGTGCTGGACGAGGCCGGGGTAGGCGACGACTTCCGCGTCCTTGAGGCCGCGGGATGCCATGCCGATGTCATGAGTGCCCTCACCCACGGCCTTCACGCCGACGGACGAGCCGCCGCCGGAGACCTGGATGTCGGCGTTCCCATGGGCGTCCATGTACGCTTCGGCCGTCAGCTGGGCAAGCGGGAGGACGGTCGTTGAGCCGGTGACGGAGAGCTTTTCAACCGGGCCGGTGGTCGGGGTCACGTCCCCGCCGTTGCCGGCGTCGATGCAGCCGCAGACCATCGCCGTGATAAGGAGAATGCCTGCGAGTGCACCCACTGCTGGAGATGTTGAGAACCATTTCATAGCGGAATTCACTGCTCAATACGTAGAGAGAAATGAGATATAGAGATGTTCGACGTACATATCATCAAAACTATTCTAGTACATACCTGAATATTCTGTATAGAGTATATTCGCGAAAGAAGGACTGATTCTATATATCCCGGAATACAATAGTGGATCATATGGCCGATATGGAGATCCGTAAGGTGCAGCGGAGCGGAGGGTCGTCCTTCATCGTCTCCCTCCCGAAGAAGTGGGTTGATGCGACCAGAATAGGAAAGAACGATCCCGTGGGCCTGATCATCCAGCCGGACGGGACCCTGCTCATCACCCCGAACACGACCGGTGTGCAGCTCCAGAAGAGAAAGGAGTTCACCGTCGACATGGCGACCGACAGCACCCTCCTCCTCCGCGAGCTCATCGGCGCCTACATCGCCGGGTATACGGAGATCAAGGTGAAGTCGAAGGCGCGGCTTCCGGCGGACCTCATCGAACAGGTGCGCCATTTTACGGCGATGTCCATCGGGCAGGAGGTCGTCGAGGAGACGGAGGAGGAGATCCTGGTAAAGGACCTGTTAAACCCGTCAGAGATGCCGCTCGACAATACCATCCGCCGGATGGGGGTGATCGTGACCAAGATGACCGAGGACGCGGTCACTTCCCTGCGGGGGAAAGACACCGGTCTTGCCCACAACGTCATCGACCGCGACGGGGACGTCGACCGCCTCCACTGGCTCATCGCCCGCCAGGTGAACCTGATCTTCTCGGATGTGAACCTCTCCCGGAAGATGGAAATCCCCGTCGCCACCGCCTCCGGCTATGTCCAGATTGCAAAGGTGATTGAACGGATTGCCGATCATGCGACCAAGATCGCCCGCAATGCAACGTACCTCGCCGACGTGCCCATCGATGACGAGTACCTGGGAGATATTGAACGTGCGGGCGGTGACGCCCTTGCCATCTTCCAGTCGGCACTTGCCGCCTTCTTCTCCTCCGACATCGAACGGGCAAACGATACCATCGGCCAGCGCACCGCACTGGAACGGCGCTGCAGGGAGATCAGCAGCCGGGCACTCTCATTCGACGCGGCCAGTGCCATTCACCTCGTCTACATCTCGGATTCCCTGCGGCGCATCGGGGACTACTCCACCGACATCTGCGAACACGTGATCAACCACATCGTCGGCGCTGACGACGAAAGAAAGGGCGCGAAGAGATAGCATACCGGAGATCAGATACCAGAGATCAGATACCGGAGATCGCATGCCGGGAGAACCGGATGAAAACGTGGGAACATCGAAAGGATAAAACAAGAACAGCAGAGAGGGAAACGATGGAGGAACGGGCGATAAATGAGGATCAACACAGCGCTGGCAGGCCGCATCCCGGCCGCCCGCTCCGGCAGATGCGCCTCAGGCAGGCCCCGTCTCCGTCCGGTCCGTTCCCCCAGCAAAAATCCGCCCATATGATACTTTTTTTACGGGTTCGTGCCATAATGAGTATGCACATTTCCCGTGCACCAACATCTGCGGGCCTGTAGCTTAGTGGTGGAGCGTCCGGCTCATAACCGGACGGTCATGCGTTCGAATCGCATCAGGCCCATTCCCTTTTTTGCTGTCGCACATATTATGGATTGGATTTTAGGATTGATCACGCATGATGAGATATTCAATACATCAAGCGCATTCAGCGTTGTTTTCTTGAGAAAATCATGCGCTTCCTGAGATAATGCAAGGTGTCTTGCAATGCGTTTTCACTTAGGGGGAACGGCCAAACGAGCGGAGGCCGAAGATGAGCCAGCCGGCCATAACGACCGCCGTCACGAGGAGCATCACTACGGGCCCGAACTGGAAGATCAGGGGCATCGCTGCGGCGGTAAAGAGTCCTCCCCCGACGACCGGTTCGAAGAGCAGCTGCTTGTAGCCGAACCCCTCCACGCCCCGGGCGCGGTCGTTCGGGTCGGTCATCCGCGAGAGGAGCAGGCCGGTCGCGGTCATGCCCATGCTCTGCCCGAAGTTGGGGATGCCCCGCTCAAACCAGTGCTTTGGGATCAGCCGGGGGGCGAGGAGAAGGAATGCACCAACATTCCAGAGGACCCCGGCGGCGGCAAGGATGAGGAACGGGACAAGGTGCTCCCCGATGACGGTCAGCGAGAGCGTGGCAATGGCAGCAAGGATGAGGGCGTCGAGGGCGGTGCCGGAGATGCGGTTGATGAGGGGGCGGTTCAGGTGATCGCTCCGGCCCAGTCGTTCCAGCGCCACCTGCAGGATGAGCCCGCCGATCATCGCCAGCGGGAAGAGCGGGATGTAGTGCATCAGGGCGAAGTCCTGCATTCCGACCAGGTCAAGGAGCAGTGCTTCGGTCCGGATGAGGGCCTGAAGGAGCACCCACCCGATGATGATAGCGAGGGAGACGACCCCCAGGTGAATGGAGAGGGACTCCGCGGAGATATCGGGATGATCGACCTCGCCGGGGGGTTGCTCCTGCATGGTTTCGCACGCGAGAATCTCCTCCGCTTCCGGGTGCAGGAGCGTCCCGGGGGCGGGTATCTGCCCGGAGTGGAACGCACGGTTCACCAGGGCGACGCCGATGACCACCCCCATCACCACCCCGACCGTGGCAAGCCCGAGGGCAAGGTCGGCGCCCTCGGCAAACCCCAGAGCCTCAAACGACCCGGAAAGGCCGGCAGCCGTCCCGTGACCGCCTTCAAACCCGATCTCGATCAACGCGCCGGCCTCCGGCGGCAGGCCGAAGACGGGTGTCAGGATCAGGAGCGCCAGGAGAAGCCCGACGACGTACTGTCCCCAGGCAACGGTCTGCCCATAGGTGATGACAGGACCGGCGACCGACCAGATCTCACGGATCCCCGGAATGGCCTTCCCGAGAAAGAGGGCGGCAAAGACCACGTTGATGAGGAGGACCGGCAGTTGCGACCAGACGTCCAGCAGAGAAGGAGGGAGGAGGCCGCCGGCAAAGAGCGCATCGGGCCCCGCAAGACGGGTGATCAGGGCGCCGAGCGCCTGGGGGCCGATGAGGAGGCCGATGAACCCGGCGATGATCGAGGTTGGCAGGAAGAGGGCCCGGAGTATGCCCACGCTGCTCCGTATCGCCTGCCCGATGAGGAGCAGGACGCCGAGGGCCATCAGGGAGACGAAAAGCCCGGTCACATCAATGATCATGCTCATCCCATCCTCCACCCGTCTCGCCGGGGTGCAAAGGCCTGTACCCCCCATTACGAGGGAGCAGATGATAGTAGTTTCCCGGCTTTTCGCCCGGCGACGAGGTGTGCCCGGTCACCATCACCGGCAGCCACGCAGAGGCGCCATCATAATAAACAACCACCACCATCACCACCACCACCATCACCACCCGTGCCCCCCGGTAAAGGTCGTTTATCTAACCCGCCCGTAAATGAACCCCATTTCCCCTTCCCTGACACATACAATTTAATAGTTGTACGCCAATCTTCCGTTTGACTGGGGAAGAGGCATGCGGGAATGGACGACGGGATCCGGTGCCCGCCCCGGTCCGGGAAATGTGCTTTGAAGGCCGGGGCTACGGTTCCGGCCTTCGGGATGAGGCGGGCCTGCCGACGACGGGCCCGCTGCGGCCGGCACGGGAAAACGGCACCTGAATACAGGGGCAACCATATCCGTGCCGGCGGCTGACCGGGAAGACCCGGATGAGATGACGAACGACGAAGTGGATGAAGTGATGAACATGGCGGGAGTGGGCCTTCCGGATAACGCCGGATTGCAGCGATAAAACCGCAGCACCCCGCCGCCTCAATGAACCGGGTAATCTCACCTGCGAGGGAGTTGAGGAAAAATGAACATGCCGGCGGGCCCGTGAAACCCCGGAAGGGAACCGGGCGACGGGACCTGTCACGAGAATGGGGGGCAGGAAGATTCACTGTCCTTATCCCCCATGATGTATGCGGCCTTCGGGCCGGTGATATCCTCTTTTCTGTGCGCCGCAATTGTCTCCTTAATTCGCAAATAATGCCTAAACCGGCATTATTATGAGAAATCCTGCCAATGCCTTTACAGATGCTTCCGGATGTGGGCCTGACACTGCCGCTTGAGATCTCGATCTATCTCTTTCTGGTGCTCACGATGTTTTCCATGGGCCTTGCACTGACGACCCGCCGGATAGCAGAGCCCCTTCGCCAGCGCCGGATGGTGAACACCGCCTTTTTCATCAACCTCCTCCTTATCCCCGTCGCGGCGATCCTCATCGTCCGCCTTCTTCCGATGGACCCGGCGGTGGCCGCAGGCATCCTCATCGTCGCCTGTGCACCGGGATCGACGATCGGCCCGAAGCTCGCGGAGTTTTCGAAGGGCAACATCTCCCTTGCGATCAGCATCATGTTCTTTTTGAGCGTCCTTGCCATCTTCACGACGCCTGCGACCCTCACCCTCGTCCTGCCGGGCGCCATCGTCGAACGGGTGGACTTCGTCGACGTGATGACCACGCTCACCATCTTCATCATGGTCCCGATGACGGCAGGCCTTGCCATCAATACATGGGCGGAACCGTTCGCCGACCGGATCCGCGACAGGGCGTTTCTCCTCTCGAACCTCTCCATCGTCCTCTTCGGCATCATCTTCATCACCGTCCAGATCACCGGCGAGGTCCGGTTCGTGGACATGTTCTTCAGGGTCGGCATCCTGCCGGTCCTCGCCGTGATCCTCCTCGTCGCCCTCTCGATGCTCCTCGGCTACCTCCTCGGCGGCCCCGAACGCCAGAACCGGCAGGTCCTTGCAACGAGTTCTGCCAACAGGAACCTCGGCGTCTCCCTCCTCGTCGGGGCCTCGGCGCTTGCCGCCTACGGCGAGGCCTTCGTCATCATCATCGTCTATGCGATTGTGCAGACGCTCGTGTCGGGGCTGATCGCGGTGAAGTGGGGGCAGATGGAGCGGAGGAAGAGGAGACAAGAGGCTGGAGATAAACAGGATATTGAAAGGTAATTAATGGTGAACATTTTTTTTAAAAAAAAATGATTTCGATTCTATTATGGAATTATTGCAATAATCGAACCCGAAAGGAAAATTGCCACTAGAAACATTCCTAAGCCAAAGATTATGTTTCCGGTTTCCTTTACAAACGGAATTGATGCCATTACAGCACCAAGAAATATTATCGCCATAATTTCGATAATCACTCTGTACCTCCATTGGAATTGTATTCAACAACCATAGCAAAATGTAAATATTGAAAATCTACAGAGTAATTGATTGCAGGGAACTATCTTCTGCAAATCCAACCTGTAGAGTACTGTTGAATAACAACAGTCATTTGAACGGCTAGCTGTACCGAATATGTTCGAGCATATTCGGTCTTCCTTTTAGTTTTGTTTTTCGAGCACCTCCTTCGTTAAAATCCAATATCTCAAGGGACCATAATAACCAATCGATCAAAAATTATCATTTCTCGCAAAATATTCCATTATATGTAACGCGGGGCGTAACAAATTCCAAAATATCTCCATTTTGGGCTTATTTCGTATGCGCCCTCTCCCCCGCCCCTGTCTCT